>JAABUN010000270.1_pt1 | contig 135316 bp, 130 predicted proteins | sample 5559311 | NCBI WGS metagenome assembly JAABUN01 (sample SAMN10711877, study PRJNA513370) | rock metagenome | isolation source: Antarctica rocks | place: Antarctica: Victoria Land, Siegfried Peak sud
GGTGGCGTGCAGACCGGTGAGGCCGCCGTCTCCGGTCAGAACCTGGCCCTCGCCACCGCCGGTGGCGTCGCCCTGATCGCCGGTGGCGCCCTGGTCGTGGCCCGCCGCCGCGCGACCGACAGCTGATGACCCAGGACGCCGGGCAGCCGGGAACCCCCCGCGCTGCCCGGCGTCCGGGCACCATCGCACTCACGGCCCTCGCAGTCGCCCTGCTCGTCGGCGGGGGGACCGCGGTGGCCGTGGGTCTGTCCGGCCCGGACGCCACCCCGCCCCCCGCCCTCGCCGCGGAGCCCGCGGCCTCCGCCTCGCCGCCCGCCGACGCCCCATCGGTCGCTGCGACACCCGTCCCCGCCCCGAGCGGCATCCCGGTCCCCGCCCCGAGCAGCGCTCCGAGCCTGCCCGCGGACGTCCCCCCGGCACCGGCCGAGGTGGCCGCACCGGTGTCCGTCACCATCCCGGCCATCGACGTCGAGTCCGATCTGCTGCACCTGGGTCTGCAGGACGACGGCACCCTCGAGGTCCCGGAGGGCCCTGACTTCGACACCGCTGCCTGGTACGACGGGTCGCCGCGACCGGGTGCGGTCGGCCCCGCCGTGCTGGAGGGCCACGTCAGCAGCGCGGCCCGTGGGCCGTCGGTGTTCTACGACCTCACGCGGCTGGCCGTCGGTGACGTCATCGAGGTCGGCCGCGAGGACGGCACCACCGCCACCTTCGAGGTCTACGACCTGCAGCAGTTCCCGAAGGACTCCTTCCCCACGGTGCAGGTCTACGGCCCCACGGCAGGGTCGGAGCTGCGCGTGATCACCTGCGGCGGCACCATCGCCGAGAGCTCGGGCCGCTTCTCCGACAACATTATCGTCTTCGCCCGACAGGTCTGAGCCCGTGGGGCTCTCGGTGGCGCCGCCGGTGCCCGCCCCGGCCGGGCCGGCGGTCGAGCGCCCGGCCGGTGGCCCCGAGGGTCGTGTCCTCCCGGCCAGGGTCGTACTCGCGGTGGCCCTGCTCCTGCTCGGCGTTCTCGTTGCGGCGCTCGCCGTCGGTGGCGGCTCGCCCCGACCCGCCACGGACGGCCTGCCCGACGCCGGTCCCGTCACCGGCTGGGGTCTCCCGGTCGTCGGCCTCCTGGGGCGCCTGCTCGCGGTCGTCACCGTCGGTCTGCTCGTGCACGCGGCCCTGCTGGTCCCTGCCCCGGGCGGGCGGCTGCCGGTGCCCGCCCGTCGCTCGAGCGTCCTGGTCACGACCACGGCAACGCTCTGGCTGGCCGCAGAGGCGGTCGGCGCGCTCCTGACCGCCAGCTCGCTGTACGCGGTACCCGTCGCCAGCCTGACGGCGTCAGGGGTGGCCGCCGCGCTCACCCAGCTCGACCCGGGACGTGCTTCGCTGGCCGTGGTCGTGCTGCTCGCCCCGGTGGTGCTGGGTGCTGCCGTCGCGCGTCGCGCCCGCACCGCCCGGGCCCTGCTCGTCCTCGCGCTGGGAGCGGTCGTGGTGCCTGTGGTGCTCGCGGGGCACTCGGCGGCGGCAGCGGACCACACGGCCACGGTCGTGGCCCTGTCCGTGCACGTCGTTACGGCGAGCCTGTGGGTCGGTGGCCTGCTCGCCCTGCTGCTGCAGAGGTCCGGAGCGGCCTCGACGCCACTGGTGGTGCGCCGCTTCAGCACCCTGGCCCTGGGTGCGTGGCGCTGCTGGCCGGCTCCGGGGTGCTCTCGGCGCTGCTGGTGCTGGGTGGACCCCGGCCCGGTCTGCTCGACAGCGGATACGTCCGTCTGCTGCTGGTCAAGACGGTCCTGCTCGTGGTGCTGGCGGGCGCCGGGTGGTGGCACAGGCGCCGGACCCTGCCGGCCCTCGACCTCAGAGCACCGGGGGCCTTCGTCCGCCTCGCGGTCGCGGAGGTGCTGCTGATGGTCGTCGTGGTGACGGTGTCGGTCGCCCTCGCGACGTCGCCCCCGCCGGCGCGGGCTGACGAGTCGGTCGCCGCGTCGGCGGCCGCTGCACCGGCCGCCGGTGCCCCGGCTGAGCTGGCTGACCCGGCGCCCGTGGACCCGGCTGACCCGGCTGACCCGGCGCCCGTGGACCCGGCTGACCCGGCGCCCGTGGACCCGGCTGACCCGGCGCCCGTGGACCCGGCTGACCCGGCGCCCGTGGACCCGGCGCCGGCGGTCGCGGAGGACATGAGCGGGCACGATCACGGTGACCTGTCGGTGTCGGTCCTGGTGGACGAGGGGCGCTTCCACGTCTCGGGGACGGTCAGGCCCGGTCAGCGGGTCACCGTCTACAACTCCGGTCCGGAGCAGGTGAGCCTTACCGCCACGGACGGGTCGTTCGACGCCGTCGCGGGTCCCCGCTCGTTCATCACCTTCGAGGCGCCGGCGGGGCCGGGGGACTACCTGTTCGCCAGCACGCTGGCCGGCCGTGGCGAGGACATCCTCCTGGTGCGGTCGCACACACCCTGAGCCCCCGGGCTGCACCTCCGTGGCACGGCCGCGCACCACCACGCTCCACGCCTGACCGCCGACGGGGTCGTAGCCCGACCTCGCAGGCGACCGCATGCGCCCCAGCCGCAGCCGGCAGGGTCCCGTCCCCCTGGGAAAGTTCTGCAGGCGACGTCGTGCCGGGCGAGGGGTCGTACCGGGCGAGGGGTCGTGTCAGGCGAAGAGGCCGTCGAGGGCCCCCTGCTCGGCCTTCTCCCAGCGCGCAACATCCTTGCGGGCCCGCTCGACCTCCTTCTCGGTGAGGTGGTGGGCGCCCTCGTCGGTGATCCGGGCGACGTCGATCGGCCCACCGACGCTCGTGAGGTCGTGGCGCGCATCCAGGACCCGTACCACCCCGACCACACCGTGGGCGACCGTGCGCTCCATCATGCGGAAGTGGCTGAGCAGCGCCCCTGCCTGCTGCGCCATGGCCGCGCCGGAGCCGATCGCGTGGAAGCCGATGTCGTCGTAGCGGCCGGTCAGGCCGTTGGGGTTGACCTCGACGATCCACCGCTTCCCCTGGCTGACGCCGGCCGCAAGCAGGTACGCCGACACCCCGCCGCCGTCGCCCTCGCCCGGCACGTCCGGGATGTAGCTGGCGTAGTGCTTCTTCAGGACGGGGATGACCCGCTCCTGGATGGCGTCGGCGATGCTCGGGGCCTCCATGATGGCCTCGGCGTCGGTGTCCAGCAGGGGCTCGAGGTCGCTGAGGACCCCACGCGCACCACTGCCTCCCCAGGCCGCCCGGTTGCCCAGCGGGTGCAGCTTCTGCGCGGGGTAGCTCATGCCGCGGCTGCTCTCGGTGATCTGGGAGTCGGAGCCGATGACGACCCCGTCCGAGCAGATGACGGCGAGGACGACGGTCATGGTGGCTCCAGTGCTGGGGGACGGACGGCCGGCAAGGGGGTACCCGCAGACACGGCCCCTGACGCCCGTGGTGAGATTGGCACCCGGGCACCACCACAGGAGGTCACGTGAGCGAGGGCATGCGCGTCTGCGCCGTCGACGACATCGAGTCGGGCGAGGCGCGGGTCGTAGGACGGGACGTCGTCGGCACCGGGGACGACATCGCCGTGTTCAACGACGAGGGCGACTTCTACGCCTTGGACGACACGTGCACCCACGCCCTGGCCTCGCTGGCTGAGGGCTGGGTCGAGGACGCGACGGTCGAGTGCCCGCTGCACGCGGCCCGGTTCTCGCTGCGCACCGGGGAGGCCCTGTCGCTACCGGCGGTCAAGGCCGCCCGCTGCCACCGGGTCCAGGTCCGGGACGGCGATGTCTGGCTGTTCCCCGGCGAGGTACCCCCGGGGCAGCCCGAGGCGTGATCGGCCCGCAGGGTCGGGTGACGGTCGTCGGCGCGGGTGTCGCCGGCGTCTCGACGGTCGCCGCCCTGCGAAGCCGCGGTCACGCCGGTCCGGTCGTGCTGCTGGACGTCGGTCAGGTGCCGCACGACCGGCCGCCGCTCAGCAAGGCGTACCTGCTGGGCGCGGCGGAGGACGACGTCCGTACCTACCCGCCGGCCTGGTTCGACGACCACGGGGTCGACCTGCGGACCGGTGTCCGCGCCGTCGGCCTCGACGCCGCCACCGGGACCGTCACCCTCACCGGGGGCGAGCTGATCGACGCGGACGCCGTCGTGCTCGCCGAAGGGGGGGCCGCCCACGTCCCGGACCTGCCCGGCATCGGCCTCGCCCGCACGCTGAGGACCCTGGACGACGCCCGCGCGTTGCGAGCGCTGCTGGTGCCCGGGGCGAGGTTGGTCGTTCTCGGAGCCGGCCTGATCGGCTCCGAGGTGGCCGCGACGGCGCTCGCCCTCGGCGTCGCCGTCACCCTCGTGGACCCCGACCCGCTCCCGCTGGCCCCCTCGGTCGGCGACGACGTCGCCCGGGTCCTGCACGCCGACCACGCCCGACACGGGGTCTGCGTCGTGCCAGACGCCGTCGTGGAGCTGCTGGGTGGGACCGCGGGCGTGTCCGGGGTGCAGCTCGCGGGCGGTGAGGTGCTGCCCGCGGACGTCGTCCTGCTCGCCACCGGGATGCGCTGCGTGGACGATCTCGCCCGCGCGGGCGGCCTGGACGTGTCCGGCCGTCCCGGCGGTGTCCTGGTCGACGACCGGCAGCGGACGTCGGCGGCACGGGTCCTCGCAGTCGGTGACGGCACGCGTCGCCGCGCGAGAGACGGCTCGGCGGCAGCGACCGCCGGTCACTGGGAGGCAGCCCGGCTGGACGGCGGGTCTGCGGCGGCGACCCTGCTGGGCCACGACACGCCCCCGCGCGGGGCTTCCTGGTTCTGGTCCGACAGGCACGGTCGCCACCTGGAGGTCGTCGGTGACGGTGGCGCGGGAGGTGACGGTGGCGCGGGAGGTGACGGTGGCGCGGGAGGTGACGGTGGCGCGGGAGGTGACGGTGGCGCGGGAGGTGACGGTGGCGCGGTGCGGGTGCGACGAGGGACCCTTGGGCCGGGCCCGTTCGCGGTGCTGGTCCACCAGGACGGCGTCGTCATCGGGGCGGTGACGGTCGACGACCCGCGCACCGCCCGCGCTGCGCGTCGCCTGGTGGACCGCCGGGTGCAGGTGGAGGTTGCGGTCCTGGCCGACCCCACGACAGACCTGCGGTCGCTGCTGCGCGGCTGATCGGGGGTTTCGCCGCCGGGCGCTCGGGTACCTCAGGCACGTCCCGGCGCCATGAGGAGAACACATGAGCAGCTCGTACCCCACCCGTCCCGACGAGCCGGGACAGCCCCGCGACGAGGGCGGTACGCCTGGTCGTGCGGACGGTCCCCCTGAGCATGACGAGCGGGACCTCGGTGCCGACCGCGCGGGCCCCAGCAGCGGCGGTGCCACCGCCCGCGACAGCGACGACACGGCCGTCCAGCCCCGCTCGGCACCGCACCGCGACGCCCCGCGGTACGACGAGCGCCCGGGCGCCGACCCCGACGGGCCGGGCACGACGTTCTTCACCAACCACCCCGACGACGTCAAGGCCAGGCAGAAGGAGGCCTATGGCGGCGTCAAGGTCGGCGCTGCGTTCTTCGGCTGGCTCGTCACCGTCGCGCTCCTCGTCCTGCTGCTGGGGCTGGTCGGGGCCGTCGTCGCCGCGGTGGGCCTGACCACCGGCGCCACGGGCGTCGAGGACGCGCTCGGGGGCGCCGGGCTGTCCACCGCGGGCATCGTCTCGGCCGTGGTGCTGGGGCTGGTGCTGTTCTTCGCCTACCTCGGCGGTGGCTACGTCGCCGGTCGGATGGCGCGCTTCGACGGAGCCAAGCAGGGCGTCGCCGTCTGGGTGTGGGCGGTCCTGGCCGCCGTCGTCCTGAGCGTGGTCGGAGCCGTCGCAGGCAGTCGCAGCGGCCTGGCGGACCAGCTCGACACCTTCCCCGGTCTCACGCTCAGCCAGGCGGACCTGACGACGGGAGGCATCGTCGCCGCGCTCGTCCTCGTCGCCCTCACCCTCGGCGGCGCCGTGGTCGGCGGGCTGCTGGGGACCGGGTACCACCGCCGGGTCGACCGCGTCGGCCTGCTCCACCCTGCGGACGGCCCACCGAACCGCTGACTCGTTGCTGCAGCGCCCCGCTCAGCCCTCGCCCTGGTGCCGGACGGAGAGGTCCGAGGAGGGGACGCTGCGGTTGACCCGGTCGAGCGCGTCCGCGACCTCCTCGGCAAGCAGCACGCCGAGGCGCAGCTGACGCTCCGACCACGACCGCTGCGCGCGGCAGAAGACCTCGACCACACCCGTCGGGCGGTCCTCTGTGCGCAGCGGGAGCACCAGCACCGACCCGTAGCCGACCTCCCGCAGGGCCCGGGCCTCGGCACCGTCGGCCCCGGGGTCGTCGGTGCGGATCGCCAGGGGTGTCCCGTCGCGCAGGCAGGCCGCCGTCGCGGGGTAGTCGTCGACGTCGTACCGCTGTTCCGCCGCGGTCCACCCCCTGGGCCGCACCATCACCAGGTCGCCGCCCTGAAGCACCGACAGCCCTATCTCGTCGGCCTGCAGCGCGGCGAGGCTGCGTTGCGCGGCCCGGGCGACCTCAAGCGTCGTGGTCGCCCGGTCCAGGTGGGCGCGGAGCAGGTCCATGTCGTGACCGGCAGCGTCACCGATGCCGCCGCACGCCGCGGTCGCGGCGGGCGTGACCAGCGGGCGTCCGGCCGCCGGCCGCCCCACGAACCACCCCTGCCCGAGGTCGACACCGAGGTCGACGAGGGCCCGGAGCTCTTCGACGGTCTCGATCCCCTCGGCGCACAGCGTGCTGCCGGTCTGCTGGCAGAACGACACGAGCGCCTCCACCAGCGCCCGCTTCGCGGGATGGTCCTGGACCTCGTGGACGAGCCGGCGGTCGACCTTGACCACGTCCGGACGCAACCGGACCAGGCGCCGGAGGCCGTCATAACCGCTGCCGGTCTCGTCCATCGCGATGCGCGCCCCCTGGCGACGCAACGCGTCCAGCTCGTGCGACAGCCGGGCGAGGTCGGTCGGGTCGTCGTCGGTGAGCTCCACGACGACGTCGGACAGGTCGCCCGACAGCGCCTGCACGACGGCCGGGGTGCCGAGGACCGCCGGGCTCACGTTCACCGTCAGGTACGTACCGCCGCTGGGCTCGTGCGTCGCCCGGGCCTGGCGCACCGCCCACGCCTCCAGCGCCGGCCCGCGGCCGTCGTCCCGCGCCAGGGCGAACCACTCACCGACCTCGCGGTGGCCGCGTCCGGGGAACCGGGTGAGCGACTCGTGGCCAACCAGGACCCCACTGGACAGGTCGCAGATGGGCTGTCGCACCGTGAGCAGCGCCGCCGGATCCGCCAGCAGCTCTGCCAGCTCGGCGGCGCCGGTGCGCGGGTCGGTGCGTGCGATGCCCTCGTCGTCGTAGGCGTGGACCCGGCCCCCGCCCTCGGACTTGGCGCGGTACATGGCCAGGTCGGCCTCGTGCAGGAGCGTCTCCAAGGACACCGGCTCCGCGACGTGGACGGAGCTCCCGCCGCTGAGCGACGCCTGCACCCGTCGAGCACCGAGGCCCATCGGGCCCGTCATCGCGTCCGACATGCGCTGCAGGACCGCTGCGGCCGTCGCCGGTGGGGCGTCGGGCATGAGCACGCCGAACTCGTCCCCGCCCAGGCGCGCCACCAGGTCCCCGACACGGGCTGCGGAGCACAGCCGGGACGCCGTCACCCGGAGTATCTCGTCACCGGACTGGTGGCCCAGCCGGTCGTTGACGACCTTGAGGTTGTCCAGGTCCAGGACGGCGACCGCCAGCGGGGCGCCGCTCCTGGCGGCCAGCGCGAGCTCGTGGCCCCGTTCCATGAACAGCGCCCGGTTCGCCAGCCCGGTCAGCTCGTCGTGGTAGGCCATGCGTCGTAGGTCGAGCTCGAGGCGCCGCTCGGCCGTGCGGTCGCGGAAGCTCCACACCCGCCCGACGACCCTGCCGTCGATGCTCTGGGGCTGGGTGTAGCGGGAGAAGACCCGGCCGTCCCGGAGCTCCACCTCGTCGTCGGCCGCGACCTCCGGCCGGGCGTACAGCTCGTGGACCCGGGCGAGGAAACCGTCGGGGTCGACGACCTGGTCCATGACCTGGTCCAGCAGCGACACCTTTGCCACCACGTCGTCCGGCAGCCCCCACATCCGCGAGAACTTCGCGTTGCGGCCCACGACGCGACCGTGCAGGTCCACGACGAGGATCCCGTCGGCCGTGGACTCCAGGGTCGCAGCGAGCATCGACAGCGAGGCCGCGAGCTCCTCCGAGGCGCCGGTGCGCCACGGCAGCAGCGGCGCGCTCCGCGGCCGGCGTGCGGGCCTGTGCTGGAAGGCCACCTGCGCCTCCCTCCGATAGGGTCATCGCACCGTACCCACCGACGGTCCCCGTGTCCCGGCTCCGGGCGCACCGGTCGGCAGCAGCTCGCCCGGCTGCGTCCGGTCCGCCCGGTCCGTCTGCTGTGTCCCCCGCGGGCCGCCGCGGACCGTCCGTTCAGCCGGTGCGCGGGGGGCGTTGCGGCCAGGCCGGGGGGACGGAGACCGTGCGGCGCAGGTGCCATCGCCGCCGCCGCCCCAGCAGCCGCGCGGCGAACACCGCGACCGCCACCGCGACCCCCGCGCCCACCGACAGGACGTCCAGCTGCCACAGCACGACCACGGCAACGCTGCCCAGCAGGGACGGCAGCGCATAGATGTCGTCCTGCAGGACCACGGGGACCTGCCCCGACAGCAGGTCGCGCAGCACGCCGCCCCCGATGCCGGTGAGCAGCCCCAGGGTCACCGCCGCCAGGGGCGGGGCGCCCATGGTCAGCGCGGTCACGGCCCCGTTCACGGTGAACAGGCCGAGCCCACCCGCGTCCAGGACCAGGACGGCACGCCGGAACCGGTCCACCCCCAGGTCCCAGTAGAAGGCGACGCCGCCGGCGACGACCGCGCAGACGACGGCGGGCACGTTGCTCAGGTTGTCGGGGGGCGTAGCGCCCAGCAGCACGTCACGGATCGTCCCGCCCCCCAGGCCCGCGACCAGGGCCAGCACGACGGCGCCGAACAGGTCCATGCCCCGACGGGCAGCGACCAGCCCGCCTGACAGCGCAAACACCGTGACGCCCACCACCTCCGCGACCTCGACGACCACGGTCACCTCCTCCTGCTGCGCCGTCCGGCGGACCGCTCTCCGCACTGCCGACGGACTCTGCTCAAGAGGTACACCCGCAGGGCCGATAGGCATATCCTCGGCACCTGCTGCGCGGTGAGGACTGGGGGGGCGGATGCCTTCGGCTACGGGGACCGGAGGCGGCGACGCGCGACCGCGTCGGCGTCACGGGTCCCGCTTGTCCCGCCGGGCCCGCACCATGGTTGCCGCACTCGGCGTCGGCTGCGTCCTCATGACCGCTGCCGCCGCCGACCCCTCGGCCATGACGGCCCCTGGCGACCGGCCCACAGACGTGTTCGCGCTGGGTGAGGGTGGGTTCGGCACCCTGGACACGGACTTGGTGATGCCCGAGCGCTGGCGGGGGGACGTCGACGCGTCCCCCCGAGGCTCCACCGGGACCGGGACCGGGACCGGGACCGGGACCGGCGAGGGCGGCGAGGTGGTGCCCGAGGACCTGGTCCTCGCCGGGGCCGGCGTCACCCCGTTCGGTGACACGTTCGGCAACCCGTTCAGCGACACCTACGGCGGTACCGTCGAGATCGCAGACCTCGGTGGCGACGAGGTGCTCGGCTCCGTCATCCCCGCCGGTCTGAGCGGCCAGGTGCCCGAGTTGACGGTGCGCGCCTACCGCGCAGCGCAGGAGGTCCTGGCGCGTGAGGACCCCGGCTGCCGCATCGACTGGGCGCTGCTGGCCGGCATCGGCCGCGTGGAGTCCAACCACGGTCGCTTCGGCGGGGCGACGGTGACCATCGACGGGGTGTCCGTCCCGGCGATCCTCGGGGCGCGCCTCGACGGCTCGCTCGCCGGGACCATGGTCATCCGGGACACCGACGGCGGTGCACTCGACCGCGACGGCGTCTACGACCGGGCGGTCGGACCTATGCAGTTCCTTCCCGGCACCTGGCAGCGGTGGGGCAGCGACGGTGACCGGGACGGAGCATCCGACCCGCAGGACATCGACGACGCGGCGCTCGCTGCGGCGCGGTACCTCTGCTCGGGCGACGGCGGCCTGGACACGGTCGCCGGTGCCTCGGCCGCCGTGCGTCGCTACAACAACTCCCAGGAGTACGTGGACAAGGTGCTCGGTATCGCGGGCGGCTACCGCGACGGCGCTGCCCTGGTGAGCGGCGGCGAGCTCGGCGGCGTGACCGGGGTGGGTCGCTCCGACGACCAGTTCCTGGGCGGTACGGGCGGGCACGGCGGCGGTGCCGGTAGCTGGAGCGGTGGTGGCGGGTGGATCGCGTCCCCGGCTCCGGCGTCCCGGCCCGGCTGGGTCCCGCCGCCCGTGCGCGTGGTGCAGGCGCCAACCGCCGCGCCGACCGCCGCGCCGACCACCGCGCCCACGGCACGGCCCAGCACGAGGCCGACCGGTGCGACGGTGCCGCCCGCGTCGTCGTCCGCCCCCACCACGACGCCCACCCGCGTACCGACGACCCGGCCGCCAGGCAGCCCCCGGCCCAGCGGTCAGCCGACGACCGCACCGCCGAGCGGTGGCCCCACCTCGGTGCCGCCTAGCTCGGTGCCGCCCACCTCGGTGCCGCCTAGCTCGGTGCCGCCTAGCTCGGTGCCGCCTAGCTCGGTGCCGCCTAGCTCGGTTCCGCCTAGCTCGGTTCCGCCCAGCTCCGTTCCCCCCAGCCCGGTGCCGCCGGTGCCCGTCCCCAGCACCGGACCCTCTGGCGGACCGACCTGCACCCCGGTACCCACCCCGACACCGGGCGACCCGGGCACGACCGGTCCCGAGGTCGACGCAGACGGCGCCACCGACCCGGTCCCCCCCACGGACCCGTGCTCACCGCCCTGCCCGACTCCCGCTCCGGGGCAGGACCCACCGGTCGACCCGGCGCCACCCGTACCGACCTGCAGACCGGTCGTCAGCGACCCGACCCCGACCGTGCCCAGCGCTGAGGGCTGAGGGTTGAGGGCTGAGCCCACCACCCCTGCCGTCACTCGTGGTCCGGCAGGGGCGGGCGCCAGTGCATGGACCGCTCAGCTGTCAAGCGAGGCGTCCATGGTGATCTCGGTGCCGGCGAGTGCCATCGTGACCGGGCAGGTCTTCTCGGCGGTCGCGGCCGTCAGGCCCTCCTTGCCCTGCACACCGGAGAGGTTCATCGCCAGGCAGGACGACTGCGCGGCGGCGATGAGCTCTTCGGGGCTGGTCTGGCCGTCGGGGTCACCGGCGCGGGTCGGGAACGACACCTTGTACGGGCCGTTGTTGGACGACTCGAGGGTGACCTGACCGGACCCGTCCTGCAGTCTGCCGGTCCATCGGGTGCTCGCGTCACGGCTTGGCATGATGCCTCAGGCTCCGAGGCTGGCGAGACCTCAGCCGCGCAGGCGCTGCACCGTGCCGGCGACGACGAGGTCGACGCGCTCGCTGGCTCCTGCCACGGCCGCGTTCAGCCGGCCCAGCTCGTCCCGGAACACCCGCCCCGACCACGTGGCCGGCACCACGCCGGAGCCGACCTCGTTGCTCACCGCCACCACCTGACGGTTCGTCCGACGCCAGGCCGTGAGCAGGGCGGTGACGCTGCGGTCGTACAGCTGCCGGGCGTCGCCGTGGTGCCAGGCGTCCTGGTCCCAGGCGCCCGCGGCGTCCAGCGTCGCGGTGCACCACAGCGCGAGGCAGTCCACGAGCAGGGGCGGCCCGTCGGTGTCCAGCAGGGCGACCACGTCGCTGGACTCCACGGTGCTCCAGCCGGCCGGTCGGCGCTCGCGGTGCAGGGCCACGCGGGCGTCCCAGTCGGCGTCGCCGGTGCGCCCTCCGGCGGTGGCCAGGTAGACGACGTCGGCCCGGTCTGCGAGCAGCCGCTCGGCGTGGGTGCTCTTGCCGGAGCGCGCGCCTCCGAGGACGAGGGTCCGCCGCGGCAGGAGGCCCGTGCTGCCGGTGCCGGTCCCGGCGGTGGTCCCGGCGGTGGGCCCGGTCGCCAGGGTGGCGCCGTCGGGGTGGAGCTGTACGCCCCAGGCGTCCAGGCGTCGGGCGAGCTCGTCGGTGGGCGGGTTGTGGTGCGAGAGGTGAGTGGCCACGACGCGGGTCGCGGGGGTGAGCGCCCCGACCCCGCGCAGCGCCGCGAGCTGACGGGGGAGGGTCGCGAGGTCGAGGTGGGACGTGCCGTGGTCCGTCGTGTCCCCGAACGTCTCCTCGAGCAGGACCAGGTCGTAGGCCCTGTCGCGGACCGCCTCGAGGGCCGTGGGCGGGAGCGGGCCGGTGTCGGTGGCGTACAGCAGCCTGCTGCCGTCCGGGCAGGTCACGTCCCACAGCAGCGTCGTCACCTCGTGGGCGCCGGGGACGGCCCGGCAGCGGTAGCCCGCCACCACGAGCTCCTCGCCCGCGGTGACGACCTGCAGGGTGAGGGGGGCGTCCGGGGCGGCCCAGGGGGCGTGCGGCTTGACGGCGTCCGCGGGACCGGCCACGACCAGCGGGTCGTCTTGACCGGCCCACGCCCGGAACAGCAGGAACGCCGGTGAGGTGTGGTCGGGGTGGGCGTGTGTGAGCAGCACGAGCCGCACCCTGCCCAGGTCCGCGCCGGCCCGCACGGCGGCCCGGGGCACCTCGGGGCCGCAGTCCAGCAGCACCGTGCCGTCCAGCAGGGCCGCGCTCTGACCACGGACCTCGCCGCGGGCACGGGCTCCCAGACAGGATGCACAGGTGCAGAACGGGTTGGGCCAGCCGTCCGCCGACCCGGTCCCGAGCAGCTGGAGCCGGCTCACCGCGAGGGGTCGGGGCGACGTCGCGGGCGACGCCCGTCGTCGTCCCCGCCACCGGGTCCCCGGTCGGAGCTGCTCCCGGTACGGACGTCACGGTCGTGGGGGTCACCGGTGCGGATGTCACGGTCGTGGCGGTCACGGTCGCGGGGGTTACCGGCGCGAACGTCACGGTCGCGGGGGTCACGGTCGCTCAGGTCGCGGGTGTCACGGTCGCCGAGGTCGTGGTCGCGACCGGCCGAGCGTGCGTCGCGGCCGTCCCACTGGCTGCGGCGGGGGCTGGGGGGAGCGAGCGGCTTGGCGAAGATCTGCAGACAGATGGCCTCGTAGGCCCTTTCGGGGTCCTGCACGAAGGAGATCTCGCGCAGTGCCTGGTCGCGCCCGGCGGACTCGAGGACGAACCGGCCGTAGCCGACGAGCTTGCCCCAGAACGGGCGTTCGAACGCCATGTCCGTCACCTTGGACAGCGGCATCATGTCCCGCTTGCTGTCGAAGATCCCATGCAGGCGCAGCAGCCGTCGGTCGGTGACCACGAACCAGTCGAACGTCCACTCCCAGTACCGCCACAGTGCGCGTACAACCAGCACCAGCCAGCCCAGCATGAGGGCCGAGCGGACCAGGTTCAGGTCGCCGAGGGACTCGGTCACGGCCGCGATTCCGAGCAGCGCCGCCAGCGAGGTCAGGATCGGCTCCACCACGACGACGGGGTGGCGGTGCTGGGCGATGAGGATCTTCTCGCCGGGGACCAGGCCGGTGCCTAGCTTGCGGCGGACGACCACGTGCCCGCGGGGCGTCTCGCCGTCGGCGGACGGGACCAGCGGTTCGCCGAGCGGGAGCTTCTCGCCTGGCATCGGCAGGCGGAGGGCGGGCAGCTTCGTGCCCCGGCGCGACCGGCCGGGACGGGCACCGGTGGCCGGTGCGACGACCGTGGTCGGCGTGGGCGTGCGCCCGTGCCGGACCACGGGGTCCCGGGTCGGCCTGTCGCCCCGCCGCCACCGGTCGGACACGGTCAGGGAGCGAGCGGTGCGGCGCTGTCGGCGGACTGGGCGAGGACGGCGTCGAAGAACGCGACGATCGCACCGATCCCGGCCTCGATCCCCTCGAAGCCACCGACCACGATGCCCGCGGCCTGCTCCGGGCTCCGGAAGATCGCGAACACGAGGAAGACCAGGAAGATCCAGAGCAGCCACCTGAAGACGCGCTTCACCCGGTCCACCTCGTCCCGTCGTCGGTCGTACTCGTGCGGGCGGTCACCCGGCCGTCCAGCATCCACACCCGGGAGCCGCGGCGTCCACCCGCCACGCCGCGGCGACGCTCACGTCCTGGCCCGCCGAGGAGGGGGCGGGTCCCGGGGAGGCCGTCACACCACGCCGTACAAGCGGTCCCCGGCGTCGCCGAGGCCGGGGACGATGTAGCCGCGCTCGTCGAGCCGCTCGTCCAGGCCGGCGACGACGACGGTCAGCTCGACGTCGTCGCTGACGTGCGCCTCCAGCGCGGCCAGGCCCTCGGGGGCGGCCAGCAGGCAGATCACCGTGATGGTCCGGGCCCCCTTGTCGTGCAGGAAGTCCACCGCCATGGCCAGCGTGCCGCCCGTGGCGAGCATGGGGTCCAGCACGTAGCACTGCCGACCGGACAGGTCGTCGGGGAGGCGGTTTGCGTACGTCCTGGGCTGCAGCGTCTCCTCGTCGCGGAGCATGCCGAGGAAACCGACCTCTGCCGTCGGCAGCAGCCGGCTCATGCCGTCCAGCATGCCGAGGCCCGCGCGCAGGATCGGCACCACGATCGGCTTGGGCGAGGCGAGACGGACGCCTTGGGCCATCGTCACGGGGGTGGTCACCTCGACGACCTCGGTACGCACGTCCCGGGTGGCCTCGTAGGCCAGGAGCGTGACGAGCTCCTCGACGAGCCGCCGGAACGTGGGGGAGTCGGTGCCCACGTCCCGCAGCGCCGTCAGCTTGTGCGAGATGAGGGGGTGGTCGGCCACGTGGACACGCATGAGGGCACGGTACCGACCGCTCGACCGCCGTCGGGCCGCCGTCGTCCTCGGCCGGTGGCTGCTGCGGGACCGACCCGGGACTGACACAGGGCACCCGGTTGGTGACAGGATGCTCGTCGTGTCCTACTTCGCTGCTCTGCTCGTGCCGGCCGGCCGGTCCTGGACGTCTCGGGAGGCGGACCTCGGCAGCCTCGAGAGCCTGGACGACCTGGTCGACACCGTCCGCGGCAGCGTCGACGGTGCCACCGGGCTCGTCCTGCTGGAGCGCGAGGACGAGTGGTTCGCCCTGGTCCGCATCGACGGCGAGGACGACGCGCGGGTGTTCGTCAGCGACCTACCGGCTGCGCGTGCCAGCACCTACGGCCCCGTCTTCGCCGACCCCGACGTGTGGGCCGACGCTGGGTCGCTGCGGGCCGCCGGACTGGTCGGCGCCGGGTTCGAGGAGTCCTACTCCTCGGGGTTCGACGACTACGAGGAGGCGACGCCGATCCCCGAAGAGGACGCCCCCAAGCTGACCGAGGTCCCGTGGGCCGGTGACCTGTCGCTGCTGGAGGACCTGGGTGTGGGCGGGGAGAGCCTGAAGGCGATCGTCGAGGCCGACGCCGACGACCCCGCCCGCGCACTGGGCGAGCTGGGCGAGCGTGTCGGGTTCCTCGACCTGCTGGAGACCCTGCGCTGAGACCGCTGCTGCCCGCCGAGCAGGCGGGCATGACCCGGGCGCTGGAGCTCGCCGCGCTGTGCCCGTCCCACGGCGACGTGCCGGTCGGGGCGGTCGTCCTCGGTCCCGACGGCGCCGTCCTGGGTGAGGGCCGCAACCGTCGCGAGCAGACCGGCGACCCGACCGCCCACGCCGAGGTCGACGCGCTGCGCTGCGCCGCCGGGTCGCTCGGTGAGGGCTGGCGGCTGCCGGGTGCGACCGTGGTGGTCACCCTCGAGCCGTGCGTCATGTGCACCGGTGCCCTGGTGGCGGCTCGGCTGGCCCGCTGCGTGTTCGGCGCCTGGGACGACAAGGCCGGGGCGTGCGGGTCGGTCTGGGACCTGGCTCGCGACCCGCTCTCGCTGCATCGCCTCGAGGTCGTCGGCGGCGGGCGCGAGGCCGAGTGCGCCCGGCTCCTGCAGGGCTTCTTCCGCGACCGCCGTTGAGGCAGCCCGCCGTGGTCGGTGCGGCGCGGGGCGGGCCCCTCCCGCGGCGGCCCGTACCGGAGCACGATGGTGCCCATGTGCCGCAACATCACCGAGCTCCGCGGTCTCGAGCCGCCCGCGACCCCCGTCGAGGTCCAGGCCGCTGCGCTGCAGTACGTCCGCAAGGTGAGCGGGGTCCGCCAACCGCCCGCCGCTGCGCTGGCCGCGTTCGAGGCCGCCGTCGCCCAGGTCAGCGCGGCGACGGCCGAGCTGCTCGACCAGCTGCCTGCCCGACGGCAGCCGCCGACCACCGTCCCGCCGCTGCGTCGGCCCGAGGTCCGGGCGCGGCTGGGCCTGGACGCCCCCGCCTGAGCCTCGCGCCCGCCCGAGCCCCGCGCCGGCTGAGCCTTGCGCCCCGCTGAGGCTCGCGCCCCGCTGAGGCTCGCGCCCCGTTGAGCCGCCTCGTCCGGTCCGGGGGCAGCTGCAGTCCTTGTACCCTTCTCCGCGGTGACGTGTCCGAGCGGCCTAAGGAGCACGCCTCGAAAGCGTGTGAGGGGGAGACTCCTCCGTGGGTTCAAATCCCACCGTCACCGCCAGGACCAGGGCTCTTCCCCTCCGCCACAGCACCGTGGTGGAGGGGAACCCGGGTCCGGTCTCATCCGTGTCCGCGAAGGCCCTAGGCGGGGCCGCTACAGGCTCCTCGGTAACCCACAGCAGCGAGCCCACCCGGCCGAGGGGCGGGCGTCGTGCAGCCGGGCGGCCCGCACGCCGGCGTCGGCCACGAGCAGCTTCCACTCCGTGCAGTCCGTCCGGGGGTTCACCGGCTCACCGAGCAGCGACGCGAACAGCCAGCCCCCGGCCCGCTGCGACCGCGCTACGCCAACGCCTGCTTGGTGAAGGCCTTGCGGCGACGCAGCTCCCAGTAGGCGCAGACGACGTAGATGACGGTCCCCGCTCGCGACCGCCCAGAACTGGTCCCGATGCGCCTCGTAGGCAGCGACGTCCGGGCTCGAGAGGAGGACGAGCAGGCCGGCCATGAAGATCACGACGAGGTCGACGATCCAGACCACCTTCAGTACCCGGGTCGGCTTCCTCCGGTCTCTGGTCTCGACATCGCTGGGAGCCTCCTCCGCCTGCTCGGCGTGCACAACGTCCACCCGCTCCTGGAAGAGCCCGTCCGCGGCCTCCCCCTCGGGGTACTGCTCGGCCGCCCCCATCTTGGCGGCGATGAGGACGTACAGCACGGTGCTGAGGATGAAGGCGGGCACGAAGGCGATGAACACGGGCATGAGGTTCAGCGCGACCGCCGAGGCCGCGAGCGCGACGGTGATCCCCCAGGCCAGCAGCGCGGGCATGTTGGCCACGCCCTTGTAGCGCGCCGAGAACGCCGTCATCCCGAGCCGCGGAAGGATCCAGTACGAGGCGAAGAGGATCCCGCCGATCGGCACCAGGGTGATCCCGGCGTACGTCACGAAGAGCAGGTAGTTGCGGTAGACGAACGGGAAGACGCTGGCGACGAGGACGATCACGCCGATGATGAGAGTCGCCTTCTTGCGCGAGAACGTGGGGAAGACGCCCTGCGCGGCCAGCCCGGAGCGGTACAGGTCGGCGTTTGCCGTCGTCCAGCCGGCGACGACGACCAGGCCGGTGTAGCCGAGCGCCTGGAACGCGACGGTCCCGGGCTCGATGACCTCCGCTGGCCTCGCCTGCAACGGGCAGCGCTCCGGCGGGTCCGCGTACACCTGGGAGGTCTCGCGAGCCGAGCAGCCGTGCCCAGATCGGGTTGCCTGACGCTGCCTTCGCCTGCCCGGGCCTGACCACGTTCGACCCGCCGGGGACCGCGCACCGCTGCGATGTCGGCGGGACCTGCGTCGCAGGGCGGGGGCGGCAGCAGGAACGACGGTGCGGACCGGGGGTGGGCGCTGGCAGCATGACGCGGTGCTCCTGACCTGGCCGCGGTACCCGACGGCCCTCGCCGACGACCTCGTCGGGCTGCGTCCGTGGCGTGCTGGCGATGCGGCCGCGGTACATCGGGCGTGCCAGGACCCCGACATCCAACGGTGGACGCGGGTCCCGGTGCCCTACGAGCGGGAGCACGCCGACGGGTTCGTGGGGACCGTGGCGGAGGACGCCTGGCGGGACCGCACCGGGGTCCTGCTCGCGATCACCGACCTGACCGGGGAGGAGGTCCTCGGCGCCGTGAGCCTGCTGGGCGTGGACGCGGACGAGCTCGTCGCCGAGATCGGTCGCTGGGTGGCGCCCTGGGGGCGGGGGCGCGGGACGGCGACCCGGGCGACGGTCCTGCTCGTCGGATGGGCGTTCGGCGACGGCGGGCTGGACCGGCTGGAGCTGCTGGCGGACCCGGACAACGTCGCCTCGTGCCGGGTGGCGGAGGCGGCGGGGTTCCGGCGGGAGGGCCTGCTGCAGGCGAAGGTGCTGCACCGCGGTGCGCGGCGCGACATGGTGCTGCACGCCCGGGTCAGGGCGCTGCCGGGCTGAGTGCGGCGGCGGGCCGGGTGCAGTGCCGGGCCGGACTGCGGCGGTCCGCTGCCCGGCGCCACCGCCCCCGCCGCGGGAACGGGTGAAGTCGACCCGCGCGGCTGCCGATGGGACGTCATGGACACCCCCCAGCAGCCCCGCAGCACCCGGGCGAGCAGGCGCCGTCTTGGCGCGCTGGTCCTCGCCGGCGTGCTCACCGTGTCCATGGCGGCAGCGGCGGCGGCCGAGCGGTCCGGTCCCGAGCCGGTGCACCGCGTCCCGCTGTCGCAGGCGCTTGCAGCGGTCGGTGACGGGGACGTCACCTCGGCGGTCCTGGACGAGCGCGCCGCCGTCGTCACCCTGACGCTGACAGACGGCAGCGAGCTGGCCGCCGGCTACCCGTACACCTACGGGGGCACGCTGACGGACCGTCTCCTCGACGCCGGGTCCACGGTGGCCACGGCCCCCCTCACCCGCAGCAACCCGCTCCTGGCGAGGTTGGCGCCGCTGCTGGTCACGGTCGCCCTGCTGGTCGGTCTGCTGTGGCTGGTCCGCTCCGGCGGGCTCAGCGGCGCTCGCGGCCTGAAGGGCCGTCGCGGCCGTCAGGTGGACGACGTACCCACCGCGCGCTTCGCCGACGTCGCCGGCTGCGAGGAGGCCGTCTCCGAGATGCGCGAGCTCGTGGAGTTCCTGCGGGACGGCGAGCGGTTCACCCGGGTCGGTGCCCGTCCGCCTCGTGGCGCCCTGCTGGTCGGCCCGCCCGGCACCGGCAAGACGCTTCTCGCCCGAGCGGTGGCCGGTGAGGCGGGTGTCCCGTTCTTCCCGCTCGCCGGCAGCGACTTCGTCGAGACGTTCGCCGGGGTCGGCGCACGACGCGTGCGTGACCTGTTCGACCGGGCGCGCGAGGCGGACGGCGGCATCGTCTTCATCGACGAGATCGACGCCATCGGTCGTGCCCGCTCCGAGGGCCCCGGCCACAGCGGCGCCGACACCGAGCGCGAGAACACCCTGATCTCGATGCTCAACGAGATGGACGGCTTCGACACCGACCACCGGATCATCGTGCTCGCCGCGACCAACCGCGCCGACGTGCTCGACCCCGCACTGACCCGGCCGGGCCGGTTCGACCGGCAGGTGCAGGTGCCCGCCCCGGACCGGCGCGGCCGCACCGAGATCCTCGCCGTCCACGCCCGCGACCGGCCGATCGCTTCCGACGTCGACCTGGTCTCCGTGGCTCGACGCACCCCCGGCATGAGCGGCGCCGAGCTCGCCCAGGTCCTCAACGAAGCCTGCATGGAGGCCGCCCGCCGCGGCCTCGACCTGGTCGACTCCGCCTGCGTCGACGCCGCTGTCGCCACCGTCGCCCTGGGCCGGGCCCGCACCTCGGCCCTGGTCACCGACTTCGACCGTCGCGTCACGGCCTGGCACGAGGCCGGGCACACCGTCGCCGCGCTCCTGCTGGACGCCGCCGACGACCCGGTCCAGGTGTCGATCGTGCCGCGCGGCCTCACCGGTGGCGTCACCTGGATGAGCGGGAGCGACGACTCGTTCCTCACCCGTGCCCGCGCGCTCGCCGAGCTTCGGGTCAGCATGGGCGGGCGCGTGGCGGAGGAGATGCTGCTGGACGGCGGGTACACCCAGGGCGCCCACGGCGACCTGCACGCCGCCAGCCAGCGGGCGCTGGCCATGGTCACCACGTACGGCATGTCGCGCTACGGCTACCTGCTGGTCGACGACGAGACCGTCCGGATGGGCGGGGACGTCGCCAAGGAGGTCCGGGCGGTCGCGGAGGAGCTGCTGGCCGAGGCCCACGGGGCCGCCACCACGCTGCTGCGCGGGAACCGGGCCCTGGTCACCGCGGTGGCCGAGGCCCTGCTGGACCGCGAGAACCTGACCCTGCTCGAGCTCCGCGACATCCAGCTCGACGTCGCGGCGCAGGACCTGGCTCGTATCCCGGCCCGGGAGCCGGCGCGGGTCCCCGCGCAGGAGCGGCGTGCCGGGCGCCCGGTCCGGCCCAGGGCCCTGTCCGGCTGAGGTCGGCGCCCCGAGGGACGTCAGGGACAGGTCGGGAGGTACCGATCACCGCGGGTATGACGACAGCAACGACGCCAGGCACCGGCTGGCTCCCCCGCGGCGTGCGGCTCGACGAGGCCACGTTCTCGGCCCGTCACCGCGTGCTCCTCGGCATCACCTTCGCCCAGGTCCCCCTGCTTGCCCTTCTGACTGTGCTGGTCGGTACGGCCGAGCTGATGGTCTGGCAGAGCTCGGTGCGGTCCTGCCGCTGCTGCTCGTCGGCCGGTCTGCGACCGGTCAGGCCGTGCGCAGCAGCGCGGTGGCCCTGACGCTCCTGCTCTGCGCCAGCGTCCTCGCCCATGTAGGCGGCGGCCTCACCGACCTGCACATCGGCTTCTACCTGCTGCTGGTGGTCGTGGCCCTGTACCAGTCCTGAGCGCCGTTCCTGACGGCCATCGGCTTCGTTGCCGTGCACCACTCCCTGATGGCGCTCGTAGCCCCGGACGCGGTGGTCTCCGCCTCCCACGCCCAGGACAGCCCGCTGCCTACGCCGCGCTGCACGCCGGGGTTCCTGCTCGCCCAGGCCGTGGCGCTGGCGTTCGGCGGGAAGTTCACCGAGCTGGCGGAGGCCGCGCGCGTCGCCGACGCCGATCGGGCCCGGCAGGAGCGCACGCACCACCAGGGCCTCCTCGCCGGGGAGCGGGAGGACGAGGTCCGTCGGGCCGCCCTCCGGCTTGAGCGCAACGAGGCTCGCGCCGCCGACCTCGCCCAGCGCATGGTCGGCGTCGAGGGCGCGGGTCAGGTGCTCAACCAGGAGGTCGCCACCGCGACCGCGGTGCTGGACGAGCTGCGCGCGTCCATCGGCTCCATCGCCGCGGCCGCGGCCGCGGCCACGCGTCCAGGACCGCGCTGGACGCCGACGCCCATTCCCAGGATTCCGTGGACACCATCGCCCGGCTGTCCGCGACCATGACCGAGGTCGAGGCCGTCGCCGCCCGAATAACCGGCATCGCCTCCCAGACCAACCTTCTCGCGCTCAACGCCACGATCGAGGCGGCACGGGCCGGTGAGGCCGGCCGCGGGTTCGCCGTCGTCGCCGACGAGGTCGAGGAGCTGGCGCGCGAGACCGCAGGCGCCACCGAGGAGATCCGTCGGGTGGTGGAGTCCGTGCGCACCGAGGTCGACGGAACGGGCCCGATCATCAGCCGCATCCGCAACGCGATGGGTGAGGTGCTGCAGGCCCAGGAGACGATCGAGGCCGCCGTCACCGAGCAGACGGCCGCGACCGCCTCGGTGGCAGCGGCGATGGGCGGCGCAGCCGTCGAGGCCCAGCGCATATCGGTGGAGCTGCGTGGCGTCACCGCGGTCGCCACCTCCGTCCACGAGGACTGAGACTGACCGGACCGACCCGACCGGACCGACCCGACCGGACCGACCCGACCGGACCGACCCGACCGGACCGACCCGACCGGACCGACCCGACCGGACCGACCCGACCGGACCGACCCGACCGGACCGACCCGACCCGACGCCCAGGGTGTGAGATCAGCACGTGTGGCGGTGGGTGGCGGTAGCCGGGGTGCTGGTGGTGGCGACAGGCCTGCTGCTGGTCACCGACGCCCTCGCGCTGCTGGAGCGTGTCGCCCCCATGCTTCTGTTCCTGGCCGCCATCACCGTCGTCGCCGAGGTCGCCGACGGGGTCGGGCTGTTCGAGGTGGCGGCACGACGGGCGGCCGAGGCGGCTCGGGGCCGCACGCTGGTGCTCTACCTGCTCATCGCGGTTGTCGCCGTCGCCATCACCGTGCTGGTCAGCCTGGACACGACGGCCGTGCTGCTGACCCCGCTCGTGCTGGTGCTCACCCGCCGGCTCGGCCTGCCGGCGCTGCCCTTCGCGGTGCTCGTGGTGTGGCTGGCCAACACCGCCAGCCTGCTGCTGCCGGTCTCCAACTTGACCAACCTTCTGGCGGTCGGGGCGATGCGCGAGCTGGGCCGGAGCTACGTCGTGGTCATGGCGCCGCCCGCCCTGGCGGTCGTGCTGGCCACGGTCGCCCTGCTGGTCTGCTGCTACCACCGGCGGCTGCGGGGTCGGTTCCAGCTCCACGAGCACGTCCACGTCGGGGACCGGCTGCTGCTCGGGGTGACGGCCACGGTCTGCGTCGGCATCGGCGGGGTGGTCGCGTTCGGGGTCGAGCCCGCGGTGGCGGCGGTAGCCGGTGCGCTGCTGCTCGTGGGCACGACGGCTGTCAGGGCCAGGTACCTGCTGTCGGCGCGGTTGCTCCCCTGGCGGCTGGTGCTGCTGACCACGGGGCTGTTCCTGGTGGTGCAGACCGTCGCCGACCGGGGGCTGTCGCTGCTGCTGGCCGACCTGGCCGGGGGTGGGACGGGCCCCGGTGACCTGCTGAGGTGGCGGCGACGGGCGCGCTGGCCTCCAACGCGCTCAACAACCTGCCCGCCTACCTGGCCCTGGAACCCGCGGCAGAGGGCTCGGCGCTGCGGTTGTCCACCTGCTGGTCGGCACGAACGCGGGTCCGCTGGTGACGCCGTGGGCGTCGCTGGCGACCCTGCTCTGGTGGGACCGCTGCCGGGCGGCGGGCGCCCGGGTGCCGGTCGTGCAGGTGATGGCGCTCGGGCTGCTCGCAGCCCCGGTCGCGGTCGGGGCGGGCGTCGGTTGCCTGCTGCTCACCAGCGCCCTGGGGATGGTCGACTGACCTGCGAACGAGGTGCGGCTCGGCGGTCTGTCAGCCGTACGACGTGCAGCAAAGACGCGTGTCGACGCGCGTTCGGACGTGTTAGTTTACGTCCGGTCCGCACAGGTGCGACCCTGCCGGACGTGACGAGGAGGTCGCACATGACGGACACCGCTGACGCCCACGCCCAGCCCGACGCCCGGCCCGACGCCCAGGACTACCGGCTCGAGCACCGCTACACCCGCGACTCCGGCCGGGTGCTGATGAGCAGCATCCAGGCGCTCGCGCGGCTGCCCGTGGAGCAGCTGCGCCGCGACCGGACCATCGGCCTGCGCACGGCGGCCCTGCTGTCCGGCTACCCCGGCTCACCGCTGGGCGGCTACGACCTGGAGGTGTCACGCATGCGACGCCTGCACGGGCCCGGCAGCGCGTCCGACCTGCCGCTGGTCCACCAGCCGGCCGTCAACGAGGAGCTCGGCGCGTCCGCCATCATGGGCTCCCAGCTCGCCTCCTCCCGCCCGGACGCACGCTACGACGGCGTCCTGGGCATCTGGTACGGCAAGGCCCCCGGCCTGGACCGGGCCACCGACGCGATCCGTCACGGCGTGTTCGCCGGGACCTCGCCGCACGGCGGCGTGGTCGCGCTCGTCGGCGACGACCCCGCGGCCAAGTCCAGCACCATGCCCTCCAGCAGCGACGCCGCGCTGGTCGACCTGCACATGCCGATCCTGTACCCGGGGACGCCCGTGGAGTGCCTGGAGCTCGGCCTGCATGCCGTCGCGATCAGCCGCGCCTGCGGGCTGTGGGCCGCCATGAAGGTCGTCACGCCCGTCGCTGACGCGGTCGGCACCGTGGACCTGCCCGCCCTGACCTCCGACCCCGTCATGCCCGAGGGCTGGGACGCCGTCGAGCGCCACCCGAGCGCCGTGTTCCTGGGTTCTGCCCGGATGATCGCGGTGGAGAAGGAGTTCCGGACCGTCCGGCAGGACCTGGCATACCGCTACGGCGTCCTCAACGGGCTCAACCGGATCCCCGTCGACCCCTCCGACGCGTGGATCGGCATCGTGTCCACCGGCTACACCTACTACGAGACCCGCGAGGCGCTGCGTCGTCTCGGGCTGGCCACCGACGCCGACCTGGCTGCGGTCGGGGTGCGGCTGCTGCAGCTGCGGATGCCCGTTCCGTTCGACCGCGACATGGTCCGCCGCTTCGCCCGGGGCCTGTCCGAGATCGTCGTCGTGGAGGAGAAGAACCCCACCCTGGAAGGCCTGATCAAGGAGGTCCTCTACGACACCGACCACCGGCCCCGGGTGGTGGGCAAGTGCGACGAGACCGGTGCCGAGCTGCTGCACTCCTACGGCCTGATGGACGCCGACGCCATCGTGGAAGCCCTGCGCGCGCGCCTGTCGCAACGTCTCGCCGAGCGGCTGACGCCCGAGCCGCGGGAGCGAATCGAAGTCGGTTCCCTCCTGCCGCTGTCCACCCAGCGGACCCCGTTCTTCTGCTCCGGCTGCCCGCACAACTGGGGCACCAAGGTCGCCGAGGGCACCTTGGTCGGCGCCGGCACCGGCTGCCACGGGATGAGCCTGCTGATGGACCCGGCCCTGGTCGGGGACACCTTCGGCATCACCGCGATGGGCAACGAGGGCGCCCCCTGGATCGGCATGAGCCCGTTCGTGGAGACCGGGCACGTGGTGCAGAACGTCGGCGACGGCACGTACTTCCACTCCGGCCAGCTCGCCGTGCAGGCCGCCATCGGGGCGGGGTCCCGGATCACGTTCAAGATCCTCTACAACGACACGGTCGCCATGACCGGCGGCCAGGAGGCGACCTTCCGGGCCGGGGTACCGCAGCTGGCTACCACCCTGCTGAGCCTCGGCGCGAAGCGGGTCGTGGTGACGGTGCCGGACGTCCGTGCCTACGACCGGACCGGGCTGCCTCGTGAGGTGGACGTGCTGGACCGCGACGACATCGTCGCGGTCCAGGTCGAGCTCGCCGCCGTCGACGGTGTCACGGTGCTGATCCACCACCAGCCGTGCGCCGCAGAGCTCCGCCGGGGTCGCAAGCGCGGCACGGTCGCGACCCCGCCGAAGCGGATCGCGATCAACCCGCGCATCTGCGAGGGCTGCGGCGACTGCGGCGCGGTGTCCAACTGCCTGTCGGTGCAACCCGTGCAGACCCCGCTCGGGCGGCGCACCCGGATCGACCAGGACAGCTGCAACCTCGACCTCAGCTGCGTCAAGGGCGACTGCCCCGCCTTCATGGAGATCGACACCAGCGCGGACCCCACCCGGTTCGACGCAACGGCACGTTCTGGTGCTGCAGCCGACGCAACGGCACGTTCTGCGACCGCGGGGCCGGCCTGGGAGCTGCCGCAGCCCGTCGCCCCGGCCGGCGGGGACGTGGTCCGGATCCGCCTCGCCGGCATCGGCGGCACCGGCGTCGTCACCACCGCGCAGATGCTCGGCACGGCCGCCATGCTCGACGGCTGGCACGTGCAGGGCCTGGACCAGACCGGGTTGTCGCAGAAGGCGGGCCCCGTCATCAGCGACGTGGTGCTCACCCGTGGCGGCGCGGAGTCCACGAACCTCATCGGCGACGGCCAGGCGTCCACGCTGCTCGCCCTGGACGGCCTGGTCGGGGCCAGCGACCCGGTGCTGCAGGCGTGCGACCCGGCGACCACCCGCGTGGTGCTGTCGACCACGCGCACCCCGACGGGGCGCATGGTGTCGCAGCCGGCCATGCCGTACCCCACCGACGACGAGGTGTCCGCCCGGTTGCGCGCGGTCTCCAGCGACCTGCTCGCGGGCGACGCGACCCGGATCTCGCGGGTCCTGCTCGGCGACGCCGCCTACGCCAACGTCCTGCTCCTGGGTGCCGCCGTGCAGACCGGTGCGGTCCCGGTGGACGTGGCCATGCTGCGCCGTGCTGTCGAGCTCAACGGCGTAGCCGTGGAGACCAACCTGCGCGCCCTCGCCTGGGGGCGGGCGTGGGCGGCGGAGCCTGCGCGGGTCGAGGCGGAGGTCGCCTGTCGCCGGGTCAGCTCGGGGGAGATGCTGTCCACGCCGCCGCTGCCGTCCACCCTGGCCGCAGCGGTCGGCGTGCTCGCGCTGCGCCCGGCGACGGACGAGGTCGTCCGTATGCTCGTGGCCGACCTCGTCGGCTACCAGGACGTCCGCTACGCGCGCCGCCTTCTCGACGTCGTGGCCCGGGTGTCCGCCGTGGAGCGCACGCTGACGGACGTGCCCGGTGCGAGGGAGGAGGAGCTGACCACCACGGTCGCCCGCCACCTCCACAAGGTCATGGCCTACAAGGACGAGTACGAGGTCGCCCGGCTCATGCTGCTGCCCGAGGCCGACGCCGCTGCGGCCGAGGCCGGTCGGGGCCGGCGGTCCTTCCTGCTGCACCCGCCGGTGTTCGCGGCGCTGGGTCGTCGCAGCAAGGTCCGCTTCGGTGACCGCAGCCGTCCGGCGTTCGCGGTGCTCGCTGGCGGCCGCAGGCTGCGAGGTACCCGGCTGGACCCGTTCGGGGCGACCGCGATGCGGCGCACCGAGCGCGAGCTGGTCGGGGAGTACGTCGCGCTGGTCGCCCGGATGCTGGCTGGTCTGCACGCGGAAAACCACCGGCAGGCGGTGTCGATCGCGGCGATGGTCGACACGGTCCGCGGTTACGAGGCGCTCAAGCAACGGCGGGTGGCGGAGTACCGGGCGGCCGTGGCCGATGCGGTGCAGGCCTACGGCGACTGAGGTGGTGGCGGGCCGGTACGCCCGTGGGCCCGCCGGCCCGGCTAGCGTCGGACCCGTGCACCTGGACGAGCTCGACCGGTTGATCCTCGCGGAGCTGCAGCGCGACGCCCGACGGTCGAACAAGGCGCTCGCCGACCTGGCCGGGGTCGCGCCCTCGACGATGCTCGCCCGCGTCCGCCGGCTGGAGGACACGGGGGTGCTGCTCGGCTACCACGCGGTCGTGGACCACCGGGCGGTGGGACGGACCGTGCGCGCCGTGGTGTCGGTGCAGCTGCAGCCCAAGAGCAGCGAGGTCGTGGCCGCGTTCATCGACGCGGTGTGGCAGCTCGACGAGACCGTCGGCATCAGCCTCACGACCGGTACCTACGACGTCCTGGTGCATCTGTCCGCCGCTGACGTGACAAGCCTGGGGGAGCGGCTCCTCAACGACATCGCGTCGTTCGACAACGTTGTGGCGGAGCACACCTCGCTCGTGCTGGAGCACCGCGAGAAGACCGTCCTGGGCGTGCTCGACGCCTGAGCCGGCCGAGGCCGGTCCGCGCAGGTGCTCAGCCGGTCGGGGTGGGCGGTGCCACCGCGCTGGAGCCGTCCGCGCAGGTGACGACCGAGGGCTGCGGCAGGCGCGCCGCCTCCGCCGCGACGGCGGCGTCGTTCGGGCCCTCCCAGGCGTCCCCGACCACCGCGGTGACCCCGGCCACGGTCGGGTCGAAGCGCAGGACCGCACCCTGCAGGTGCAAGCCGACCGCCAGGGCCGCCGGCTCGGCGCCCTCGGGGAACAGCACCACGGCGGCCTCTGCCACCGGGGTGGAGTAGTTGCCGACCTCGGCGACGGTGAACCCGCGGGTCTCGAGCTCGTCGCCCACGGTGCCCGCCAGGCCCGGTCGCGAGGTGGCGTTCAGGACGGCCACGGAGGTCCCCTCGATCCCGGCCGGCACGACGCCCGCGCGTTCGCAGTCCAACGGCGCCGTGGGCGCCGTGGGCGCCGTGGGCGCCGCCGTCGCGGCGACGTCGGCCGGGGTGGGCGACCACGGCAGGGCCCAGCGACCGAGCACCGCGCCCCCGGCCACGACCCCGACGCCACCGACCACAAGGATCACCAGCAGCAGGACCAGCGAGTGGCGAAGCGCCCGCCAGCGGCCCCGGCGGCGACGCAGCCGCTCGGCGACCTCTTCGGGCTCGATCCAGCGCTCGACCGGCTGCGGCACCCACGAGGGGTTGTCCCGGTCGGGCTCCGGCGGCGGCGCCGAACGACTGCGGTTGAACTTCACGACCCGGTCCTACCCCTCGTGCACCAGGACGCGGGCGTGGACGGCCGCCCTCTGACCCAGCGCGGCCCTCACCGCACGGTGCAGGCCGTCCTCCAGGAACAGCTCGCCGCGCCACTGTACGACGTGGGGGAACAGGTCCCCGAAGAACGTCGAGTCCTCGTCCAGCAGCTGCTCGAGGTCAAGGGTGCGCTTGGTGGTGACCAGCTCGACCAGGCGCACCGGCCGCGGCGGGACGTCGGCCCAGTCCTTCGCGGAGTACCTGCCGTGGTCGGGGTACGGACGCACGTCGCCGACCCGCTTGAAGATCACCTGGGGAGGATACGTCGGTGCGGCCTGGCCGGGGCGTCACCGCTTCGGGGACACGGCAGCTGTCCTGCACCGTCGGGGCGCGGAAGGACCCCCCGTGCACCCGGCAGAGCCCACGTACCCTTGCTGCCTTCCGGCCCTGGGGGAGTTCAGCAGGGTGCCGCCACACGGGGGGTCGTACAGCAGCGTAGCAACCGACGAGGGTGCGGGACGCCCCGTGACCTGCACTACCCTCGGCCACGGAGGATTCGCCTAGCGGCCTATGGCGCACGCTTGGAAAGCGTGTTGGGTTAACGCCCTCGGGGGTTCAAATCCCCCATCCTCCGCCGCTGAGGGCCCGTTCCTGCTACGCGCAGGGCGGGCCCTCTCGCACGTCGTGGCTCAGCCCTTCACCGACCGGGTGACGGTGAACGTCGTGCTGCGGCCGACCTGCTCCGTCCGCCCGACCAGCCCGGCGAGCGTGGACTTGTGCTCCAGGTGCGAGTTGTAGACCGTCCACAGCTCGCCGCCCGGGCGCAGCACCCTTGCGGCCTCGGTGAACAGCGGCCGCGCGACGCCGGGGTGAATGGTGGCGCCGGAGTGGAACGGCGGGTTGAGCAGGACCAGGTCCGCACCGGCGTCCGGCTGCTGGGACAGGCCGAGGTCGCGCACCACCGTGAAGGCGAGCCCGTTGGCCTCGGCGGTTGCGCGGGCCGAGGCGACGGCCGCCGCCGACTCGTCCGTGGCGAGCACCCGGGCGCCGGGTCGGGCACGCTCCACGACGGCGGCGACCACGCCCGTCCCGCAGCCGAGGTCCACCACGTCGACCGCGTCGGGTGCCATCCGGGGCAGGTGCCCCAGCAGGAAGCGGGTGCCGAGGTCCACCTTCGTCCCCGCGAAGGCCGCCCCGTGCGCGCACAGGGTCAGGTCGAACTCCTCGTGGTGCTGCCGCTCCGGGTAGCGGGCCGTCCCACCCGAGGGGTTCCGACGGGCTCCGTGCGCCGTGAGCACGCGCGACTTCTGCCGGCCGCGGCCCGCGCTCACCTCGCCGAGGTGCCGGGCCAGGACGTCGTTCATGGCCCGGGTCATGTGCTTGTCGCGGCCACCGGCCAGGAGAGTGACGTCCGGTGCCGCCCAGCGAGCCACCGCGGCGGCGACCTCGTCCAGCGCCGCCAGGCTCCGGGGCAGCTGCAGCAGCACCAGCCGTGCCCCGCCCAGCAGGTCGGCGTCCAGCCCGTGCACCGAGTACGCGTCGGCCAGGCCGACCCGGGCGGCGTTGGCCGCCAGGGCCAGCTCACCGGTCAGCCGGTCGGTGTGCACCCGCACGCCCGTGGCGCCGTGCAGCCCCGTCAGCCCGACCGTCAGGGCGCCGTACTGGTCGTCGACCACGACGACCTCGCCGGGCCCGCAGGCGGCCACCAGGTCGGCGGCGGTGTCCAGCAGCAGCCGGTCGGTGGCGTCGACGGCCACCAGGTTGGGGGCCTGGACGTCGGGGGCGCGGGTCAGGTCGTCCAGCAGCGTCGTCACCGGTCGAGAGTACGGACCCCGGGGTCACCCGACCCTCTGGCCCGACCGCCTGGGGACCGACGGCGGCGGCCTGTCCGGCGCTCGCCGTAGGCTGCGCCCATGGCTGACGGAGAGCGCCCGATCCTCGCGCTCTACCGCCGCTACCGGCCCGACACCTTCGAGCAGGTCGTCGGTCAGGACCACGCGATCGGCCCCATCACGGCGGCGCTGTCCAAGGGCCGGATCAACCACGCCTACCTGTTCTCGGGTCCGCGCGGCTGCGGCAAGACGACCAGCGCCCGGGTGCTCGCACGCTCGCTGAACTGCGTCCAGGGGCCGACCCCCACCCCGTGCGGGCAGTGCCCGTCGTGCGTCGACCTGGCCAACGGCAGCACCGGCAGCCTCGACGTGATCGAGATCGACGCCGCCAGCCACCGCGGCATCGACGACGCCCGCGACCTGCGCGACAGGGTCACCTTCGCCCCGGTGCGCGACCGGTACAAGGTCGTCATCATCGACGAGGCGCACCAGATCACCCCCGACGCCTTCAGCGCGCTGCTCAAGGTGGTCGAGGAGCCGCCGGAGCACGTGGTGTTCGTCTTCGCCACGACCGAACCGGAGAAGGTGCTCGGCACCATCCGGTCCCGCACCCACCACTTCCCGTTCCGGCTGGTCCCGCCCGCCCGGCTCCTGCAGCACCTCGAGGACGTCTGCGCTCGCGAGGGCGTCACCGTCGAGCCGGCAGCGCTGTCGCTGGTCATCCGCGCCGGCGGCGGGTCGGTGCGAGACTCCATGTCGGTGCTGGACCAGCTGATCTCCGGTGCCGACGGTGACGTCGACGTCCACCTGGCGACCGCGCTGCTGGGTTACGTCCCGGAGGCGCTGCTCGAGGACCTCGTGGACGGCCTGGCGGCGGTCGACGGGGCGGCGTCGTTCGCGTCGGTCCACCACGCCGTGGAGTCCGGGCACGACCCGCGCCGCTACACCAACGAGCTGTTGGAGCGGCTGCGCACCCTCGTCATCGTGTCCAGGGTGGGGGACGGCGCCGCGGCCGTGCTGCCCGAGGTCCCCGAGGACGCCTTCGAACGGTTGCGGCACCAGGCCTCACGCTTCGGCCACGCCGAGCTGTCCCGAGCCGCGGACGTCGTCGCGGCCGCCCTGGGCGAGATGGCCGGCGCGACCAGCCCCCGCCTGCTGCTGGAGCTGCTGGTTGCACGGCTGCTGGTCGTGGGGGCGGACGGCGACGGTGCCGTCGCCACCCGGGTCGAACGGCTCGAGCGACAGCTCAGCGCTCTCGGCGAGGGCGGCGCCCTCCCGGCGTCCCCCACCTCCCGTGGTCCTGCCCGGTCCTCGCGGCCCGGCGACCGTCCGAGCATGCCGGCCCAACCGGGGTCGGCCCCGACGCCGACCCCGGCGACCACGCCGCCCCCGACGTCGGCCCCGACGCGTGACCCGGCCACCACGCCGCCCCCGACATCGGCGCCCGCGGCCGACGAGCCACCTGCGCCCCCCTCCGACGCCGGGCCCGTCGCTCGTCCCGTCGTTCGACCCGACCGGGGGCTCGACGGGGGTCCCGACGTCTCGGTCGGTCCGGAGTCCTCGGCGGACCCGTCCTGGCCGGTCCCGACCGGTGCCGGGGTGGTTCGCCCCGCTGGTCCTGGTGACGCTCCCGGCCCAGGCGCCCAGGGTGCCGCCCCTGCCGAGCGCGGGGAACCGCGGCGGTCGCCGGTCGGTCCTGGAGCCTCCGCCCCCGTGGTGGAGCCGACGCCCGTCGCCCCGCCGGGCGGCGCCCCGGCACCCCAGGAGGCCGCCGGGGTCACCGTCGAGGTGGTCCGTCGTACCTGGGACCAGGTGGTGGACCGGCTCCGGACCATCCGCCGGCTCACCTGGACCCTGGTCAGCGAGAACGCCCAGGTGCTCGCCCTGGACGGCAGCAGCCTCACGCTTGGGTTCCCGACACCCGGCCTCGCGGACGCGTTCAACCAGCGCGGCCACTCCGACTGCGTCAAGGAGGCGCTGCTGGAGACGCTCGGCATCGAGCGCAAGGCGGTCGGCGTGGTCGGCGGACGCGGCACCGGCGCCGGGCCGTACCAGGCCGAGCCCACGGACCCCGACCCGGGCCCCGACGAGCCTGCCCCCGAGGACGGCCCGCCGCCCATGGGGGAGGACGGCTGGCCGGTGGTCTCGGGACCGAGCGGCCCGACCGCGCGCGGGGGCGGGCCCGGGGCTGCCCGACCGACCGGGGGGCGGGACGGCGGCGGCAGCGCCGGTCGCAGCGGCAGCACCGGAGGTGGTGGCACCGGCGGTGCGACTGGTGGCGGTGCGGCTGGTGGGGGTGCGGCTGGTGGCGGTACGGCTGGTGGGCCGTCCGGCCAGGTCCGGCAGCCGGCTCAGGAGCGACCGATGGCCCAGCAGGGCGACGCGGGCCGGCCAGGTCAGCAGGGGCGCGACGCCAGGTCCGCCTCGCCGGGGCGGTCGGGACGGCCCGGCAGCGGTCAGCAGGGTCGGCCAGGGCGGTCCGGCTCGCCCGCGGAGCAGGCCGGGGCGCCGCGGAGCCGCCCGCGGGTGGAGGCGATCCCGCCGGAGCCGCACGTGGAGGACGTGGTGTCGCGGGACGACCCGAGCGCCGACGTGGAGGGCTCGAGCCACGGGACGGACGTCCTCGCCCGCCTGCTCGGCGCGACGGTCATCGAGGACGACCGGGGCGGGGCCTAGACCTGGCGCCTCCTCAACCAGGCGTGGCGAGCATGCGCGACGGGTGTGGCGGCCGGAGACGGGCGGCTCGGCGGCGGCGCGGCGTCGCCCGTGCGGCCGTAGGCTCACGGGGTGTACGAAGGAGTGGTCGCCGACCTGATCGAGGAGCTCGGACGCCTGCCCGGCGTCGGTCCGAAGTCTGCGCAGCGCATCGCCTTCCACCTGCTGCAGGCCGACCCGGACGACGTGATGCGGCTGTCGGAGGTGCTCGCGCAGGTCAAGGCCCGGGTCCGCTTCTGCGACGTCTGCGGCAACGTGTCGGAGGAGGAGCGCTGCCGGATCTGCCGCGACCCCCGCCGCGACCCGGGCGTCATCTGCGTCGTGGAGGAGCCCCGTGACGTCGTGGCGATCGAGAAGACCCGGGAGTTCCGCGGCCTCTACCACGTGCTCGGCGGCGCGATCAGCCCCATCGACGGCATCGGTCCCAACGAGCTGCGCATCCGTCAGCTGATGGGCAGACTTGCCTCCGACCAGGTCACGGAGCTCATCCTCGCCACCGACCCGAACCTCGAGGGCGAGGCCACCGCGACGTACCTGGCCCGGCTCGTGAGGCCGATGGGGCTACGGGTCACCAGACTGGCAAGCGGCCTCCCGGTCGGCGGGGACCTCGAGTACGCGGACGAGGTCACGCTGGGACGGGCCTTCGAAGGACGGAGACTGATCGATGTCTGACGCGACGGCAGCTACGCCCACCGGGCGGGACACGGACGGACGCACCGGCGAGCCGGACGTCGCAGACCATCGGGCCGACCTCGCGCTCGCGGTCGAGGTGGCGGCCGAGTGCCAGGCGTACCTGGACACCACGACGCACGTGGCCGCGGGTGACGGCGCCCGCTCGGTCATCCCGTTGCTGCATCTCGCGCTGTCGCGGATCCTCGCGGTCGGCGCCCGCCTCGGCGCGACCCAGGACGTCGTGCTCGCCGACCGGTTCGAGCCGGACACCGGCCCCGAGGTCGACATGGACCCGCTGCGGCTCGGCCTGGTCGCGGCCATGGGGGATCAGGACACTTACACCGAGACCATCGACCCCCAGCTCAGCTCCGACATCGCGGCCGGCAGCATCGCCGACGACCTGACCAGCGTCGCGGCCGACCTCGGCCACGGTATGCGGCACCTTGAGGCCGGGCGTGTCGCCGAGGCGCTGTGGTGGTGGCAGTTCGCCTACCTCGCCAGCTGGGGCCAGCGCGGGACGGCGGCGCAGCGGGCGCTGGTGTCGCTCATGGCGCACGACCGTCTCGACGTGGACGCCGACGTGGCAGCCGAGGCCGAGTTCGAGGCCCTGCACCTGCCCTGAGGAGGTCCGGTCGGGCACGTTCAGGCGATGCGCTGACCGACGGGCAGTCGTCCCACCGGGGTCCGGAGCCGTCGCACCGCCAGCGCCACCGCGCCGAGGACGGTCAGCAGGTACAGCGCGATGCCCCACGGCCAGACCGGCGGCAGCGCCTGGCGCTCCTGCGCGCGGGCCTCCTCGTCGGCGTCGGTGCAGTAGTCCTGCACCCGTTCCGGGCCGAGCCGTGCCTCCCGGGCGACGTCACCCAGGCCCCGCAGCACGTCGGAGTCCAGCTCCCGGCCCGGCTGCACGGGCGCGGCGTCGGCGACCACGACGTACGGGCTCGCGACCAGCAGCCACCAGGTCCAGTCGGTCCGCGGCACGGTCTCGCGCACCTGCCGCTCGACGCAGTCCAGCGGCTCCCCGTCCACGGGGTCGTAGCCGGTCGGCTCGACGTAGGTGACGGTCTGCGTGGTGGTGAGCAGCCCCGAGGACAGCGGCACCAGCAGCGGCGACACGACCGCGAGGCAGAACGCCAGGACGTAGGACACCACGACGCTGGCCACCGGTCTGCTCAGCACCGCGGACAGGCCGAGCCCGACGGCGGTGACCACCGCGAGCGAGACCCCCACCAGCACCGTGATCGTCAGCAGCCGCAGCAGGCTGGTGCCGCCGAGGGCGAAGGCCACCACCAACGACGGCAGCGCCCCCGCGAGCAGGGCGAGGGTGCCTGCCCACGCCGCGAGCAGCTTGCCGACCGCGATCTCGGCGGGGCTGAGCAGCGTCGCCTGCATCGTCGCGAGCGTGCCGTCGCGGCTGTCTCCGTTGATGCTGGTGGCGGCCAGGCCAGGAGCCACCAGCAACCCGAACGACAGCACGACCAGCACCGTGATGCCGAACAGGACCGTCCCGGTCGAGCTGTCGACGACACCGCCCAGGGTGACCGTGGACAGCACCACCAGGCCGCACAGCGCGGTGACCAGCAGGGTCCACACCGCCCAGGCCACCAGCCAGCGCCGCGCCCGCATCAGCCGCCGCAGCTCGAGCCAGGCGACCGTCCGCAGGCCGTCCGAGGACAGCCGCCAGGTGGGTGTCGCACCGTCGGGGCGGTCCCAGCCCACGGCTGCCGGACCGGGGCCGTCGCGGACCACGTCCTCGGAGGTCTCGGCCACGTCAGGTCTCCCCGCTGCCCGGCCCGGTCAGGCCGAGGTAGGTCTGCTCGATGCGACCGGCGGTCGGTGCGAAGTGCGTGAGCCGGACCCCGGCGCCGACCAGGTCGACCAGCAGGTCGGCGGCGGCCCGTTCGTCCGGCACCGCGACGTCGACGGCCCCGCCGGGGGCGGTCGCGGCGGCGAGGCCGCGGGCGCGCAGCGCGGCGAGGAGGGCGGGCACGTCCGGCCCGAGCAGGCGCCACGCGGCTGAGGTCCCGGCAGCGGCGACGGCCTCGGCGGTGACGCTGCGGCCCTGCAGGACGAAGACGGCGCCGTCGGCCAGCTCGTCGAGCTCGCTCAGCACGTGGGAGGACACCAGCACGCAGCGACCCGCGCCGGCAAGCTCGCGCAGGACGTGGCGCAGCTCGACCCGGGACCCGGGGTCCAGGCCGGAGGCGGGCTCGTCGAGCACCAGGACCTGCGGGTCGTGGACGAGGGCGCGAGCCAGGCCGAGGCGCTGCTTCTGCCCGCGCGACAGCACCCGTGCCGGGGCGTCGGCCAGCGGTTCGAGCCGGACCTGGTGCAGCAGGTCACGGATGCGTGGTCCTGCGGCGGCGCGCGGCACACGGTAGGCCCGGGCGAAGACCTGCAGGTGCTCGACGACGGTCAGGGCGTCCCAGGCGCCGAACACGTCGGGCATCCAGCCCAGCCGGGCCTTCACCGCCGCCCCCTGCGAGGTGGGGTCGAACCCGTCGACCCGGACCGTCCCGGCGTCGGGGGCCAGCAGCCCGGCGATCATCAGCAGCAGCGTCGTCTTGCCCGAGCCGTTGGGCCCGACCAGCGCGGTCACCATGCCTGCAGGGGCGCTCAGGTCCATTCCCGCGACGGCGTGCACCGCTCCGAAGGAGCGCCGCACCCCCACGACCTCGACGCCACCCGTCATCCGCCCAGCATGCAGCACCACGAGGCCGCCGCGCGGGAGCCTCGGTACAGTTCGACGGCTCCTGCTCCGGGGGCCGGAGGACGGGCCGAGGCGCCCGACGACGGCGGAGGTGGTGTGCGCCATGGGTGTGGTCGTGCAGAAGTACGGCGGCTCCAGCGTCAGCGACGCGGCGGCCGTTAAGCGCGTCGCCCAGCGGATCGTGCGCACCGTGCAGGCGGGCAACAAGGTCTGCGTCGTCGTGTCCGCCATGGGCGACACCACCGACGAGCTGCTGGAGCTGGCCGAGCAGGTCACCCCGACCCCGCCCGGCCGCGAGCTGGACATGCTGCTGACGGCGGGGGAGCGGATCAGCATGGCCGTGCTCGCGATGGCGATCGCGAACCTGGGCCACGAGGCCCGGTCGTTCACCGGCTCGCAGGCGGGCGTCATCACCGACTCCTCCCACACCAGGGCCCGCATCATCGACGTGACGCCGGGACGTATCAGCACCGCGATGGACGAGGGCGCGATAGCGATCGTCGCCGGCTTCCAGGGCGTCAGCCAGGACACCAAGGACGTCACCACGCTGGGCCGGGGCGGCTCCGACACCACCGCCGTGGCGCTCGCCGCGGCGCTCGGCGCCGACGTCTGCGAGATCTACACCGACGTCGACGGCGTGTTCACCGCCGACCCGCGCATCGTCGCGACGGCCCGCCGCCTGCACACCGTCACCTACGAGGAGATGCTCGAGCTCGCGGCCAACGGGGCCAAGATCCTGCACCTGCGCTGCGTGGAGTACGCCCGTCGCTACGGCATCCCCGTCCACGTTCGCAGCTCCTTCTCCGACCGGACCGGCACCACGGTCACCGGCAGCATCTCCGACCCGCCCACCGAGGGGACCACCATGGAACAGGCCATCATCGCCGGCGTGGCGCACGACCGCAGCGAGGCCAAGATCACCGTCGTCGGCGTCCCGGACGTGCCGGGCAAGGCTGCCGCGATCTTCCAGGAGGTCGCCCGCGCCGGCGTCAACATCGACATGATCGTCCAGAACGTGTCGGCCGCCCAGACCGGCTTGACCGACGTGTCCTTCACGCTGCCCAAGACCGACGGCGCCCTCGCCATGAACACCCTGAAGACCGCGCAGCAGGACATCGGGTTCACCCGGCTGCAGTACGACGACCAGATCGGCAAGGTGTCGCTCGTGGGTGCCGGCATGCGCAGCCACCCGGGTGTCTCGGCCACGTTCTTCGCCGCGCTGGCCGGGGCGGGCGTCAACATCGACGTCATCTCCACCTCCGAGATCCGCATCTCGGTCGTCACCCACGCCGACAAGGTGGACGACGCGGTCCGCGCGGTGCACACGGCGTTCCAGCTGGACGCCGACCAGATCGAGGCCGTCGTGTACGGCGGGACGGGACGCTGATGAGGACCGAGGGGACCGACCGCAGCAGCAGGCCGACGTTGGCCGTCGTCGGCGCGACCGGGGCCGTAGGAACGGTCATGCTCGGCATCCTGTCCAGCCGCCCGGACGTGTGGGGCGAGATCCGTCTCGTCGCCTCCGCCCGCTCCGCCGGCACGGTGCTGCGGGTGCGCGGTGAGGACGTCGAGGTGGTCGCACTCGCCCCGGAGGTGTTCGACGGCGTCGACGTGGCCATGTTCGACGTCCCCGACGAGGTCAGCGCGCAGTGGGCCCCCGTCGCGGTGTCCCGCGGGGCCGTCGTGGTCGACAACTCGGGCGCGTTCCGGATGGACGACGACGTCCCGCTCGTGGTGCCTGAGGTCAACCCCGGCGCCGTCGTGCAGCGGCCCCGGGGCATCATCGCCAACCCCAACTGCACGACCCTGACGATGATGGCCGCGCTCGGCGCCCTGCACCGCCGCTGGCGTCTGACCGAGCTGGTCGTGTCCAGCTACCAGGCGGCCTCCGGCGCCGGTCAGCCCGGCATCGACCGGCTGCGTGCGGAGCTCGCCGTCGTCGCGGCGGGGCCGGACCTGGGATCGGTCGCCGGTGACGTGCGCCGTGCGGTCGCCGACGCCCTCGACGACGGTGTCGACGGCCGGTTCCCGTTCGGGGCCCCGCTGGCGCTGAACGTGGTGCCCTTCGCCGGCAGCGTCAAGGACGGCGGCTGGACCAGCGAGGAGCTCAAGGTCCGGAACGAGTCCCGCAAGATCCTCGGCATCGACGACCTCAAGGTGTCCGCGACCTGCGTCCGGGTACCGGTCGTGACGACGCACTCCCTCGCGGTGCACGCGACCTTCGCCGAGGAGCTCACTGCGGACGACGCCCGCGCCGAGCTCGAGCAGGCGCCGACCGTGGTGGTGATGGACGACCCCGCCGGCGGGGTGTTCCCGACCCCCGCCGACGTGGTGGGCGAGGACCCGACCTACGTCGGTCGGATCCGACAGGCGCTGGACTTCCCCAACACGCTGGACCTGTTCGTCAGCGGGGACAACCTGCGCAAGGGCGCGGCGCTGAACACCGCCGAGATCGCCGAGCTGGTCGCGGCCGAGCTGTCGGGGCTGCGGGCAGGGGCGTGAGCAGTCGGGGTGTCGTCCGGGCGGCGGCACGCGTCACCGGTGCGGGCGCGCTGGCGGGCGCGGCCGTGCTGGCGGGGTCCCTGCTGGAGGCCCGCAGCCCGGTGCTGCGCCGGGTCGAGGCACCCGTCCTGACGCCGGGCGCCGCGCCACTGCGTGTGCTGCACCTGTCGGACCTGCACATGACGCCCCGTAGCGGGGCCGAGCGGCGCTGGGTCGCGGGGTTGGCGGCGCTCGAGCCCGACCTGACCGTCGTGACAGGGGACATGCTGGCCCACGTCCGGGCGGTGCCCACGGTCCTGTCGGCCTTGGCGGGGCTGCTCAAGAGGCCGGGGGTGTTCGTGCTCGGCTCCAACGACTACCACGCGCCCTCGCTGCGCAACCCGCTGCGCTACTTCATGGGCCCGAGTAGCCTGGACGGGACGACCCCGCGGCCGCTCCCCACCGCCGACCTGGTCGCCGGGCTCACCGGCGCGGGCTGGCTGGACCTGGACAACGCCCGCGGCGAGCTGCGGGTGGCCGGGCGGACGGTGCGCCTCGTCGGGGTCGACGACCCGCACCTGGGCCGCGACCGGATGCCGGCGCCCCAGCGGGCACCCGACGGCGACGGGGACCGCCGGGATGTGCTGCGTGTCGGGGTCAGCCACGCGCCCTACCGGCGGGTGCTGGACGCCATGACCACCGACGGTGCCGACCTCGTGCTCGCCGGGCACACCCACGGCGGTCAGGTCTGCGTGCCGGGGTTCGGCGCCCTGGTCACCAACTGCGACCTGCCGCGCGCCTACGCCAAGGGCCTGTTCGCCTGGGCGTCACCCGTGCCCGGTGGCGACGGCTGGACCGCCCCGCCGTCGTCGTGGGTCAACGTCAGCGCCGGGCTGGGCACCAGCCCGTTCACGCCGGTGCGGCTGGCCTGCCGGCCCGAGGCGACCATGCTGACCCTGGTACCGCGCGTCCGCTGAGCCGGGCGTGGGCAGGGCCGGGGCGCACAGCGTGCCGGACCTGTGCCACCCGGCCTCGGGGCATCCCCGACGGCGGTAACGTTGCGTCGTTCCGGCCGCCGGGCTCGACCCGGTGGACGGCGGAAGGGGCGCGAGCCCGGGTGGGCGAGCAGGCTGGAGGACCGGTGCAGGACACGGCAGCGGTGTTCCGCGCGGTCGTGCTGGGCGGGGACGTCGGGGCCTACAGCCTCGCCCGCCACTTCCACCAGAACCACGGCGTGCGACCCACCGTCGTGTCCGGTGCCGTGACAGGGCTGATGGCCCGCTCCCGCATCCTCACGCACGTCTCCGAGCCGCGCCTGGAGGACCCCGACGTCCTGGTCGAGGTGGTTCGCTCGCTCGCGCCCGACGACGGCGTGCCCACCCTGGTCGTGGCCAGCGCCGACCGCCTCGTGTCGGTGCTCGTCGGGGTCCGCGACAGGCTCGGTGCCCACGTGGCCGTCCCCTACGTCGCCGAGCCCCTGCTGCGCCGGATGACCGACAAGGCGTCCTTCAGCCGACTCTGCGAGGAGCTGTCGGTACCGCACCCCACCACGGTCGTGGCGGACCTGACCACGGCCGAGGAGCCGGACACCTCGGGGCTGACGTTCCCGGTGTTTGCCAAGGCCGCGAGCACCGTCGCCTACCACCAGGTCCGTTTCCCCGGGAAGAGCAAGGGGTTCGTCGTGGCCTCGAGGGAGGACCTGCTCGACCTGCTCCGTTGGGTGCGCGAGGCGGGCTACCGCGACTCCTTCCTCGTTCAGGACCTGATCCCCGGCGACGACTCCGGGATGCGCATCCTCACCAGCTACGCCGACCGGTCCGCGACCGTGCGGTACAGCTCGTTCGGCCACGTGCTGCTGGAGGAGCACGCGCCGAGCGCCATCGGGAACCCGGCCGCCATCCTCACCGCGCGCGACGAGACCTCCGTCGAGCACGCCCGCCGCCTGCTGGAGCACGTCGGCTGGACCGGCTGGGCGAACTTCGACCTCAAGCTCGACCCTCGCACCGGACGAACGGTCTTCTTCGAGCTCAACCCGCGGCTGGGCCGCAGCAACTACTACGTCGCCGCCGGCCAGGTGGACCCGGTCGGGCCCTACGTCCGCGAGCACGTGCAGGGGCTGGCGCCGTTCGTCTCCGGTGCACCCGACCAGGCCGTGCCGGACCACCTGTTCTCCGTGCTGCCCAAGCACCTGCTCCTGCGCTACCTGCCCGAGCCGGCGCTGCGCGAGCGGGTCATGGCCGCCTACCGGTCCGGTCAGGTCCACAACCCGCTCTGGTACGGCCCCGAGCGGGACCCCCGTCGACTCGCGTACCTGGCGGCGAGCCACGCCAACCAGGTCCGCAAGTTCGCGCGCCACTACCCGGTGGCGGCCGCCCGCTCGCGCGCGCTGGAGCCCGCGGTCCGTCGGGCCACGTGAGCCGCTCCCTCGTCGGGGTCGTCGGCGGTGTCGGGCCGTTGGCCACCGCGTACTTCCTGGACCGGGTCGTGCGGCTGACGGACGCCCGCACCGACCAGGAGCACGTCGACCTCGTCGTGCACCAGCGCGCGAGCACCCCCGACCGCACCGCGTTCCTGCTCGGGCGCAGCAGCGACGACCCCGGGCCCGTGATGGCCGCCTGCGCCCGGGACCTGGTCGGGCTGGGGGCGGCGACCGTCGTGCTGCCCTGCAACACCGCAGAGCCGTTCCTGCCGCAGATCGAGGCCGCCGCCGGTGTGCCCGTGCTGGGGATCGTGCGCGCCACCGTCGCAGCGGCGGCCGTGGCCGTACCGGGGCTGGCTGCGATGGGGGTGCTGGCCACCGACGGCACGATGGCCGCGCGGACCTACCACCAGGAGCTCGCGGCCGCAGGAGTCACGACGCTCGCCCCGTCGGAGCAGGACCAGGAGCTGGTGATGTCGGTCATCTACGACCAGGTCAAGGCCAACCGTCCGGCCGACGTGCCCGGTCTGGTCGGCGTGGTGGACCGGCTCATGGCCGCGGGCGCGCAGTGCGTGGCGCTGGGGTGCACCGAGCTGTCGGTCCTGGCCGCCGAGCTGGGTCGCAGCAGCGCGCACGTCGTCGTGGACTCCGTCGACTCCCTGGCCCGGGCGACCATCGCGGGCGCCGGCGCCCGCGCCCTGCCCGCCTGAGAGCCCTCCCGACCCATCGACGACGTAGCAAGGGCCGACCCTCACGGGTCGGCCCTTGCTGGTGGTCGGGCTGGCGGGATTCGAACCCACGACCTCCTCGTCCCGAACGAGGCGCGCTACCAAGCTGCGCCACAGCCCGTTGCGCGCCCGAGTGTAGCCGAGCACGGCGCTGCCCCTCGCCGCCGTGCCCGACGGCGAGGCCGACCGCTTCTCAGTCCTGCTGGCCCGGGGGCGGGCCGGGCTGGCCCGGGTCGACCGGACGGCCGGCCGGGTCCTGCGGTGCTGCGGGTGCCGGTGCTGCGGGTGCCGGTGCCACAGGGGTCGGGGTCGCCGGCGCCTCGGGCGTCGGGGTCGGCGTGGGTGCCGGCTCCTCGTCCTCGGGCTCCTCCTCCGGCTCGGGCTCCGGCGGTGCGTCACCGGCCGACAGCGTGAGCGTCACCCGGTCGCCGTCGCGGCGCAGGGCGCCCGAGGACGGGCTCTGCGAGGCGACGTCGCCCTCGTCGACGCGCTCGGAGTACCGCCGTTGCGACGTGACGGTCACCGACAGCCCCAGGGCGCGCAGGGCGCCCTCGGCCTGGTCCGGCGACTGGCCCACGACGCTCGGCACCGCGAACTGCTCACCGAGCAGGATGTCCTCGGCGGGTTCCGGGAACTCCGTGTCGCCGATGTCGAGCAGGTCCGAGGCCGGGTTCATGAACTCGTCCCAGGTCGGCAGCGCCAACGTCGAGCCAAACACCTCGTCGTACCGGTCCCCGTCGATGTCGAACTCGTTCAGCGGCAACGGCGTGCCGCTGGTGCCCGGGTCACCGACCCACACCGACGCGGCCAGCTCCGGGGTGTATCCCGAGAACCAGACGGCGTAGAAGTCGTTCGTCGTCCCGGTCTTGCCGGCCGCGGTGCCGGTGTAGTCCGAGCTTCGGGCCGTGCCGTCGACGAGGGTGTTCTGCAGCGCCGCGTTCACCCCGCGCGCGATCTGGGGGTCGAGCTCCTGCGAGCAGGCGGAGTCCGGCACCGGGAGCGCCTCGCCGGCGCCGGAGGTGATGGCGGTGATCGCCACCGGGTCGCAGTGCACGCCGTCGGCGGCGAACGTCGCGTAGGCGTTGGCCATCGTCAGCGGGGCGACCTCGGCCGAGCCGAGCGCCATCGAGGGCAGCGGCTGGATCTGCGCCTCGGGGTCGACCGCGGGGTGGATGCCGAGCCGGGTGGCCATGTCACGGATGTCGCAGAGGTCCAGCTGCGACGACATCTCGATGTAGGCGGTGTTGACCGAGCGGAAGGTCGCCTCGGCGACAGAGACCGACGCCGCGGTGCCGCCGGAGTTCCTGGGGCTGTAGGTGGTGCTGTAGGGCTTCAGCCGCTCCCCGCACACGGTGAAGTCGCCGAAGCGGAAGGTCCGCTGCTCAGGCGCCGGCACCCGCGCGTTCAGCGGGCGTCCCGCCTCCAGCCAGGTCGCCAGCACGATCGGCTTCATGTTCGACCCGGGCTGGAACCCGTTGCCGCCGTTGTAGCGGGTGTCGACGTTGAAGTTCACGGCGCTCTGGGCGGGATCTGCGGTGTCGAGGCCGTAGACCCGGTTCTGGGCCATGGCGAGCACCTGGCCGGTACCTGGCTGCACGACGCTCATCGCCACACCGGCCCGCTCACCCTCGGGGACCTGCGAGCGCACGGCGTCCCAGGCCAGGTCCTGCAGCCGGGGGTCGACGGTGGTCTCGATCCGCAGGCCGCCGCGCAGCAGCAGGTTCTCGCGCTCCTCCCGCGTCTCGCCGTAGGCGGGGTCGGCCAGGATGACCTGCTCGACGTAGTCGCAGAAGTAGGCGAGCTCACCTGCGGTGATGCAGCCGCGCTGGCTCTCGCTCGGGGCCAGGCGGGCGTCGGTGCCCACGGCCCAGTCGTACTCCTCCTGGGTGATGGCGCCCGTGTTGAGCATGCTGCGCAGGACGACGTTGCGGCGGTTGACGGCACCCTCGGGGTTGTCCAGGGGGTCCCAGCGCGACGGTAGCTGCACCACCCCGGCGAGCAGGGCGGCCTGCGGCAGGCTGAGCGCCTCGGCGTCCACGCTGAAGTAGCGCCGCGCCGCGGCCTGGATGCCGTAGGTGGCGTTGCCGAAGTTCGCGATGTTCAGGTAGCGCTCGAGGATCTCGTCCTTGCTGTACTCCTGCTCCAGCGATACCGCGAACTTGGCCTCGCGAAGCTTGCGCCCGTAGCCGACCGGACCGTTGGCGACGATCTCCGCCTGCACACGCGCCAGCTCGTCGGGGTCGCCGGTGTAGACGGCCGACTCCAGCTGGACCTGCTTCACGTACTGCTGGGTGAGGGTCGAGGCCCCCTGCTGGCCGCCGCCCAGCAGGTTGTTGCCCAGTGCGCGGACCGTGCCGCGGGTGTCGACGCCACCGTGGCTGTAGAACCGCTCGTCCTCCACGGCGACGATGGCCTTGGGTGCCCACTCGCCCATCCGGTTGAGCGAGGTGGAGATCCGGTTCTCGGAGAAGAACGTCGCGATCAGGCTGCCGTCGGCGGCGACCATCGACGAGGTCTGCGAGACGGGCGGGATGGTCAGCTCGTCGGGCAGCGAGTCGTAGTAGTCGCTGCTGCTGCGACTCAGGTACCCCACGGCCGCCGCCGCGGGCAGCACGAGACCGGCTGCGAGCACACCCGCGACCAGCGCGACCGCCACGAACGCAGCCAGCAGGGTCGTCACACGCAGGAACCCCGTCGCGACGTTGCCCGCGTCGTCGCTGCGCATCATGGTGACGGACTGCAGCACCGATCGGCCCTGCGGCCGCCCCCCGGTCCGGCCGTGTGTCACGGCTCGGTCTCGCTCCCTCATGTTTCTCAGGGTACGTGCCGAACCTGGGTGGGTACGGACGGCCGTGCCGAGTCCCAGGCATCCCCCGTTCGGCCGAGGTACCCGTGACCGGAGGGATGAGCCGAGAGTGACCGATGGGCCCTGTGCGGGCCCTGTGCTGATCTCTAGTTTCGATCCAGACGTACGACTGCGACGTACACACCTATGGACAGCACGCGATGACCACGTGAGGACCAGCGCGTGGGCACCACCACCGGGCAGACACCTGTCCGACCGACAACAGCAACGATCGCTCCGCCGGTAGGGACGTCGCCGGGGCGGGAGGAGGTCCGCGAGATGCCGTGGGTTGAGGAATGGCCGAGCCAGGGGGCGTGCCGGGGCGAGGACCCGGACGCCCTGTTCGTGCAGGGCGCCGCGCAGCAGCAGGCCAAGCAGGTCTGCCGCTCCTGCCCCGTGCGCAGCGAGTGCCTGGCGCACGCGCTGGACACCCGGACGGAGTTCGGCGTCTGGGGTGGCACCACCGAGCGAGAGCGCCGCCAGCTGCTGCGCGAGCACCCCGAGGTCGACTCCTGGCGCGGGCTGCTCGAGCGCGCCAAGGACGCCCACGAGGGGGGGCGGGTCGCGGTCGCGCCGCGGCGCGCGCTGATCGGGCACGACACCACCAGGCAGGCAGGCGCCCCCGTCCTCTGACGGGCGGCGGCCCGCCCGCCGCAGGCCTCGCGCAGCACCCCTGGGCCCGCCGCCTCAGGGGGTGCTGCTGCGGGCGCTCACCGCCGGCCCGTCGGCGAGGTCCTGACCCACCTCGCGCAGGGAGTCCAGGTCCGTCACGTCCAACGGCCGCGCACCGGCCACGACGGTCCGCACAGGCGGGTGGAGCCGCGTCAGCCGTGCCACGACCTCCCGCTCGGCCTCCAGCCGGCGCACCCGGCGGGCGTGGACCAGCAGCACCTCCCTGGTGGCGGTCTCGGCGTCCTGCGCGGCCGCCAGCGTCGCGTCGCCGTCCAGGGCGTGCTCGCTCGAGGTCGTCATCCGGTTCACCACCACGCCGGCCAGCGGCATGGCCTGCTGCTGCAGCCGGTCCACGAAGAACCCCGCCTCGCGCACGGCGTCGGCCTCGGGCGCGGCGACGACCACGAACGCCGTGCCCTCGCCGGCGAGCAGCGCGTAGGTCTGCTGGGCGCGCTCCCGGAAGCCGCCGAACATGGTGTCGAAGGCCGCCACGAAGGTCTGGACGTCGGTCAGCACCTGGGCGCCGAGGACCTTGTTCATCACCCCGGTGACCCCGCCGGCAACGGCCGACAGCACCCGCACGTAGGCCCGGCCGCCGGCCTTGGCGGGGGTGAGCAGCACCCGGATCAGACGGCCGTCCAGGAACGAGCCGAGCCGGTCGGGGGCGTCCAGGAAGTCCAGCGCCGACCTGCTGGGCGGGGTGTCGACCACGATCAGGTCCCAGCGCGGCGTGCCGTCGTCGTCGGTGACGGCGCGAAGCTGGCCGAGCTTCTCCATCGCCATGTACTCCTGCGTCCCCGCGAAGGAGCTCGACAGCGCCTGGTAGAACGGGTTCGCCAGCATCTGCTCGGCCTTGTCCGGGGCGGCGTGGGCCTGGACCACCTCGTCGAAGGTCCGCTTCATGTCCAGCATCATCGCGTCGAGCCGCCCGCCGCCGGAGCCGCTGACGCCCTCGACGGGGCGCGGGGTGTTGTCGAGCTCGGTGAGACCGAGGGACTGCGCGAGGCGTCGTGCGGGGTCGATGGTGAGCACGACGGTGCGCCGGCCGCGCTCGGCGCCGCGCAGCGCGAGGGCCGCGGCGACCGTGGTCTTGCCCACCCCGCCCGAGCCGCAGCACACGACCACGCGCACCGAGGGGTCGTCGAGCAGGGCGTCGACGTCCAGCCGGGGAGCCGGTGGGCCCGCCCGCCTGCGGGGGCTCACACCAGCTCCGCGGCGAGCTCGCGCACGCCGGAGTCGTCGGGACCGCCGCGACCGGCGTCCAGCTGGGGCAGCTCGAGGACCGGCAGCCCCACCTCGTCCAGCTGCTCGCGCAGCTCGGCCTCCCGGGAGACCCGAAGGCCGTGCTCCCGGGCCTGCTCCAGCAGACCCTCGGCCCGGGAGCGCGGGTGCCGACCGCCGACACCGAGGCCGACGAGCTCCTCGGCGAGCGCGTCGACGTCCCAGCCGTCCTCGGCGAGCAGGGCCAGGCGTTCCGGCTCCAGCAGGGCCGGGCGCACCTGGTTGACCAGCAGGACGCCGAGCGGCAGGCCCAGCTCGCGCAGCTCGTCGACGGCGTCCGCGGTCTCCTGCACCGGCATGTCCTCCAGCAGCGTGACCAGGTGCACGACCGTGGCGTCCGAGCGCAGCAGCCGCATCACCGACTCCGCCTGGTTGTGGATCGGCCCGACCTTGGCCAGGCCCGCCCCGACCGCGTTGACGTTGAGGAAGTTGCCGATCCTGCCCGTGGGCGGCGCGTCGAGCACCACGTGGTCGTAGGCGTAGGGGGTGTCGCCCCGACGGCTGCCCTGCCGGGTGCGGACGGCGTCGTAGACCTTGCCGGTCAGCAGCACGTCCCGCAGACCGGGCGCGATGGTGGTGGCGAAGTCGACGGCCCCGATGCGCTCCAGCGCCCGCCCCGCGCGACCCAGGTGGTAGAAGACCTCGAGGTACTCCAGGAGCGCGGCCTTGGCGTCGATGGCCAGCCCGAGCAGCTCGCCGCCGGGGACGGGCAGCAGCGGGGTCGGGGTGTAGGCGAGCGGGTCACGGTCGAACAGCCTTGCCAGGCCCTGGCGGCCCTCGACCTCGCACAGCAGCACCCGGCGACCCTGCTGGGCGAGGGCGAGCGCCAGGGCGGCGGCCACGGTCGTCTTGCCCGTCCCGCCCTTGCCGGTCACGACGTGCAGTCGGACCCGCGGGTCGAGGAGGTCGGGCACGGGGATCACGGTAGACACCCACGCAGGGGCCGGCACGCCAGGGTGGGGTGGACGGCTGCGGCGGGCGTGCCCGCGCACCCGCGGCGATCGCGACATGCGCCGGTTCGCGCGTACGCTGCGCCGCATGCAGACCTGGGAGTACGCGACGGTCCCGCTCATCGTCCACGCGACGAAGCAGATCCTCGACCAGTGGGGCTCCGACGGCTGGGAGCTCGTCAACGTGATCGAGGGCCCGGGCGGGCAGGGCCTCGTGGCCTACCTGAAGCGGCCCAAGCCGTGACAGCGGCGGGGAGCCCGACGCAGCGCCTCGCCGAGCTGGGGATCACCCTCCCCGCCGTCCCGACGCCGTTGGCGGACTACGTGCCCGCCGTCCGCACCGGGAACCTCGTCCACACCTCGGGCCAGCTGCCGCTGGTCGAGGGTGAGCTCTCGACCCGCGGCGTCGTCGGCGACGCCGACACCGACGTCCCCCCGGCCGACGCGGCTCTGCTGGCGCGCCGGTGCGCGCTCAACGCCGTCGCGGCGGTGGCCTCCGTGGTCGACCTGGACTCCGTCGTGCGGGTGGTCAAGGTGACCGGCTTCGTCGCCAGCAGACCGGGCTTCACCGGCCAGCCGGCAGTGGTCAACGGCGCGTCGGAGCTGCTGGGGCAGGTGTTCGGCGAGGCCGGGCGCCACGCCCGCTCCGCCGTCGGGGTCGCCGCGCTCCCGCTCGGCGCCCCCGTCGAGGTGGAGATCGTCGTCGAGGTCGGCTGAGGCGGGCGGAGGTCGGGGCGGGCCGGTCGGGAGCGTCGAGGTGGACGAGCCGGACACCATCAGGCTGGCGTTGCCCACGGGCGGGGACGACCGGGCGCGTGCATGGCTGGACGCGGGCAGCCCGGTCGGGTCCGCCCCCCGCCCGGCCGCGAGCGTGTGCCTGCTGCGCGACGCCGACGGTGGGCCCCAGGTGCTGTGGATAACGCGCAGCGCCGGCCTGGCCGTCGCGCCCGGGCAGCTCGCCTTCCCCGGCGGGGCGGTCGAGGCCGATGACCGGCGGCGTCGCCACGACGACCTGGCCGTGCCCGACCGGTTCACCGTGCTCGCGCGCGCCGCGGTCCGAGAGCTCGCCGAGGAGACCGGGCACCGGGTCGACGCGCCCACCCTGGTCCCGCTGGTCCGCTGGGTGACACCCGCCCACGAGCCCCGCCGGTACGACTCGACGTTCCTGGTCGGGCCGCTGCAGGACCACGACGAGCCCGACCACGTGCCGGCGGGCGGCGAGGTTCACGAGCACGGCTGGGCCACGCCCGAGACCCTGCTGCAGGAGGTCGCGGCCGGGGCCAGGGTGGCCCTGCCGCCGACCCGCGCGGTCCTCACCCGCCTCGCCCGGGCGTGCGCGGGTGCCGACCTCACCCGCGCCCTCGCCGTCCTGCGCGCCGGTGCTGTGCTCGTGCCTGTCGTGCCCCGGGCCACCTGGGACGAGGGCGGGCGCACAGCCGGTCCCGACGGGGCGCGCGGTGTCGACCTGCTGCTGCCGCGGCACGCGGGGGAGATGCCGTGACACGCCTGGTCCGGGCCCCCAACCCCGGCCCCATGACGCTGGAGGGCACCAACACCTGGCTCGTCGGGCGCCGCCGCGTGCTGGTGGTCGACCCGGGTCCCGCCGACGACGGCCACCTGGCGGCGGTGCTGGCCGAGGTCGGGCGCGACGGCGGTGCCCTGGGCGGTGTCCTGCTCACCCATCGCCACCAGGACCACAGCGACGCGCTCGGCGCCCCGGTGCTTCAGGAGGCGTTGCGGGCGAGCGGCGCAGCGGTGCTCGCCCTCGACCCGTCCTTCGGCAGCCCCCCGGACGAGGCCGCCCTGGCCGCGGTCAGCGACGAACCGGTGCAGGTGCTCCCGCTGCCCGGGCACACCGACGACTCCCTGGCCCTCGTGCTGCCGGGCCCACGACAGGTGTGCACGGGCGACACCGTGCTCGGGCGGGGGACGTCGGTCGTCGCGTACCCCGACGGCGACCTGACCCGCTACCTGGCCTCGCTGGAGCGGCTGCTGGCCCTGGCCCCTGCCGGGCGGGGGTGGTCGGGGCTGCCCGGTCACGGGCCGGTGCTCGACGACCTCGCCGGCGCCGTCGCCCGGCTGCTGTCGCACCGGCTCGCTCGGGTCGAGCAGGTCCGGGCCGCGCTGGCCGCCCTGAACGACCGGGCCCCTCTGGGCGACCGGGACGGCGACCACGTCCTGAGCGACCGGGACGGCGACGACACCCTGGTCGACATCGTGGTCGCAGCCGTCTACCCCGACCTGGCCGAGGAGGTCCTGCGGCGGGCAGCCGGCCGGACGGTGCGCGCCACCCTCGTCCACCTGGGCCGGGACCTGTGAGCGACGCCGCGCAGGGCACGCCCGGTTCGAGCCGCTGGCAGGTGCTGGGCGAGCGGAGCCTGTACGAGAGCCCGTGGGTGTCGCTGCACCTGATCGACGTGGTGCAGCCGGGCGGTCACCGCTACGCCCATCACGCCCTGCGGCAGCCGGCACCTGCGGTCGCCTGCGTCGTGCGTCGCGACGACCCCTCAGGCCCGCAGGTGCAGGTCCTGCTCCTGTGGCGGCACCGGCTCGTGCCGGACGCCTGGGGCTGGGAGGTGCCGGCCGGGCGGGTGGAGGTCGGGGAGGCCCTGGTGACCGCCGCTGCCCGGGAGACGTGGGAGGAGACGGGCTGGACCGTCCGCGACGTCCGCCACGTCACGGGCTTCCACCCGGTCGGCGGGGTCGGCGACCACCGTTTCGAGGTCTGCCTCGCCCTGGCGGGGGAGCAGACGGGCCTGCCTGACCCGGCGGAGGCGGACCGGGTCGAATGGGTCGGCCTGGACCGGGTGCGGGAGCTGGTGCGCGACGGCCTGGTGCAGGAGGGGCTGAGCCTGGTGGCCCTGATGTGGCTGCTCAGCGGGCTCGACGAGATAGCCGGTCGACGTCCAGGATCGTGACCGCACGGGCCTCCAGGCGCAGCCAGCCGCGGCCGGCGAAGTCCGCGAGGGCCTTGTTGACGGTCTCGCGGCTCGCCCCCACCAGCTGGGCGAGCTCCTCCTGCGTCAGGTCATGCGCCACGAGCAGGCCGTCGTCCACCTCCCGGCCGAAGCGCGAGGCCAGGTCCAGCAGGGCCTTGGCGACCCGGCCCGGCACGTCGGAGAAGACCAGGTCCGCGAGCGCCTCGTTGGTCCGGCGCAGCCGCCTGCCCAGCGCCGCCAGCAGCGACAGCGACACCCGGGGCTGGTCCAGCAGGGGGACGAAGTCCTCACGCGTCAGGGAGTGCACCCGGCTGGAAGAGACCGCGACGGCCGTGGCCACGCGGGGGCCCGGGTCGAACAGCGACAGCTCACCGAACATCTCGCCCGGCCCGAGGATGGCCAGCAGGTTCTCCCGGCCGTCGGCGGCGCGACGACCGAGCTTGATCTTGCCCGTCTCGATGACGTAGAGCGCGTCGCCGGGGTCGCCCTCGTTGAACAGCCGCTCCCCCCGGGCGAGCTCGACCGGACGCATCCGGGTCACCAGCGCTCGGGCCGACTCCTCGTCCAGCGCAGCCATAAGCGGCGCTCGACGCAGGATGTCCTCCGACATCGCGACCTCCCTCGCTCGATCCGGCACGTCGGATCATGCCCGACATCGCTCGCCCCCGCTGCGTCCGACGCGGTCGGCTCAGGTCCCGACCGGGTCGCCGACCGTGCTGCTGGCCACGACGACGGGCTGCGCGACGTCGTAGGCGCGACCCTGGTCGTCCGCGCCGTCGGCCGCCAGCCTCTCGTGCAGGGCCAGCGTCACGGCGTCCAGGTCGTCCTGCAGGGACCGGCGCCGGGCCGTCAGCGTCACCGTGGCCTGCCGGAGCCGGTCCAGGTGGGCGCCCGGTCCGTCGCCCGCGAGCCCGAGACCGCCGAGCAGGCGCGTCGTGTCCAGCCCTTCGGGCGGGCTCACCAGGTCGTGCAGGTCGCCGTCGTCGTCCACGACCGCGCCGGTGGCCGGCGGCGCGAGGAGGCGGTCCGTGGGCGCGGGGGCGGCGTACAGCAGGCCGGCGACGACGAGGTCGGTGCGGGCCCGGACGAGGCGCTGCCAGTAGACGACGGTGCGCAGCTGGCCGACGAGGTGCTGACGACGCACCCGCAGGGCGTCGCTGCCGATGCCTCGCCCCGGGTGCACCACGCGGGCGGCGTCGGGCTGCCTGGGGATGTGCATCGAGGTCCTCTCGTGATGGCTGGCGCGGGTCGTGCCTCAGGACTCAGGTGTCGTCCTGGGGTGAGCCCGTCTGGAGCACGGTCACCTTGCGTCACCCGTAGGGCGCACGTCCTCGTACGCTTCTCCGGTGCCGCCCGCCACCCCCGCCGACCCCGCGGCCACCCCCGGGGAGTCGTCGCTGGCGCTGCTGCGACGGGCGCGACGGGTCCACCGGATGCTGGCGGAGCGCTACCCCGACGCCCGCTGCGAGCTGGACTTCACGACGCCGCTGGAGCTGCTGGTCGCCACGGTGCTGTCCGCACAGAGCACCGACCGCCGCGTCAACTCCGTCACCCCGGCCCTGTTCGCCGCCTACCCGGACGCCGCGGCGTACGCGGCCGCCTCGACGGTGGAGCTGGAGGCGGCGGTCAGGCCCACCGGGTTCTTCCGCGCCAAGGCCGAGACCCTGGTGCGGCTGGGGGCGGCGCTCGTGGAGCGGTTCGACGGCGAGGTCCCCGGGCGGCTCGCAGACCTGGTGACGCTGCCCGGCGTGGGCCGCAAGACCGCCAACGTCGTGCTGGGCGACGCGTTCGGGGTCCCGGGCATCACGGTGGACACCCACGTCGGGCGGGTCAGCAGGCGGCTCGGCTGGACCGCGCTGAAGGACCCGGTCACGGTCGAGGCCGAGCTCGCGGCGATGTTCCCGCGCAAGGACTGGACCATGCTGTCGCACCGTGTGATCTTCCACGGCCGACGTACCTGCCACGCCCTCCGGCCCGCCTGCGGGGCGTGCCCGGTCGCCCGGCTCTGCCCGTCCTACGGCGTGGGAGAGACCGACCCCGTGCTCGCCGAGGGCCTGCTGCGGACCGAGGGGCGACGGTGAGCACGCGTCCCGCCGTGGAACCCGGCCGGTCGCAGGAACCGGCCTGGCTGGCGCCGTGGCGGCGCGCGGTCGAGGCCGGCCAGCAGCTGCCCGACGGCTGGCACGCGACGCCGCCGGGTGACGTCGTGGTCCGGCGAGCGGCGGTCCTGGTGCTGCTGGGCGAGGACGGGTCACCGAGCGTGACCGGGGCCGGGCCCGACGTCCTGCTCACCCGCCGCTCGGACTCCCTCGCCAGCCACCCGGGTCAGGTCGCGCTGCCGGGCGGCAGGCGGGACCCCGGGGACGCCGACGACGTCGCGACCGCCTTGCGCGAGGCCGCCGAGGAGGTCGGCGTGGACCCGGCCGACGTGACGGTCGTCGGGGTGCTGCCGGCGCTGTGGGTGCCGCCGTCCGCGCACCAGGTCGTGCCCGTCGTCGGCTGGTGGCACCGGCCCGGCCCGGTCGGCGTCGTCGACCCGCTCGAGGTCGCCCAGGTCGTGCGGGTGCCGGTCGCCGAGCTGGTCGACCCGGCCAACCGTGTCGGGGTCCGCTACCCGGCCGGGCGCGGCGACGGACCGGGGTTCCAGGCGGGTGGGCTGTTCGTCTGGGGCTTCACCGCGGGCCTGCTGTCGTGGCTGCTGGGGCTCGCCGGGCTCGAGCGGCCCTGGGACAGCACGCCGGTCGTGGACCACGAGGGCAGCCCGCTGTCCGGGGCCGACCTGCCGTGAACGGTCCGCTCGTGCTCGACCTGCTGCTCCTGCTGCTGCTGGTCGGCTACGCCGGCACGGGGTTCCGGCAGGGCCTGCTCGTGGGTGCGATGTCGCTGCTGGGGTTCGTGGTCGGCGCGGTGGCGGCGTCCCAGCTGCTGCCGCTGGCGGTCCGTGGGATGAGCGCCGGTCAGGGGCGGTCCCTGCTGCTGCTGGGCGGGACGGTTGTCGCCGGCGTCGTCGCCCAGGCGGTGCTGGGTGCGCTGGGCGGGGCGCTGCGTGACCGCGTGACCTGGCGGCCGGCTCGTGCCCTGGACGCGGCGACCGGTCTGGTGGGGGCGGTCCTGGCCACGGCCCTGGTGGTCTGGGTGCTGGCGGGGGCCGTGCGAGTGAGCCCGTTCCCGACCCTGTCGCGGGTCGTCGCGGACTCGCGCGTCGTCCAGGTCGTCGACGAGGTCGTCCCCGACGGGGTCTCGGGCCCTCTGGACGACTTCTACGCCACGGTCAGCGGCGAGCTGTTCCCGACCGTGTTCGCCGGCGCCGAGCCGGTGCTTCCGGTGCAGGACCCCGACCCCGGCGTGACGCAGGCGGCGGCGGTCCTCGCCGCCGGCGCCGGGGTGGTGCGCGTCAGCGGGCAGGCCGAGCAGTGCGGGCGCGGCCAGGAGGGCAGCGGCTTCGTGGTGGCACCGGGGCGGGTCGTGACGAACGCCCACGTGGTCGCCGGGATGACGGAGCCGCGGGTGCAGGTGGGCGGCACCGGCGGGGGCCTGGCGGGCACGGTGGTCGTCTTCGACCCCGCCCGCGACCTCGCGGTCATCGACGTGCCCGAGCTGCAGGTGAGCCCGCTCAAGCTCGGTGAGCCGCGCGGGCGGGGCGACGACGTCGCTGTGGCGGGCTACCCCCTCAACGGGCCCTACGTGGTCTCCGCCGGGCGGGTGCGTGACGTCATCTCCGCGGTGGGCGAGGACATCTACGCCGCGGAGGAGGTGACCCGCGAGGTGTACTCGCTCAACGCCACGGTCCGTCCGGGCAACAGCGGCGGACCCGTGCTGGACGGGGCGGGCGAGGTCGTCGGGGTCGTGTTCGCCCGCGGCCTGGACGACGCCAGCACCGGTTACGCCGTGACCCTGGCCGAGGCAGCGCCGGTGCTGGACCTGGCCGCCGACGCCTCGGGTGCCGTGTCGACCGGGGACTGCGCGCCCGGCTGAGCTTCCCGGGCGGCCCGCGTCAGGGGATCAGGCTGACGGTGGGCAGCCACCGCAGCAGCGTCGCCAGCACCTGCTCCGGGGCCTCCTCGGGCAGCAGGTGCCCCGCACCGGGCAGCAGGACGTGGGCCGGCGGCGCGCCCGCCGCGGCGACGTACCGGTCGAGGGCGCCGTCCACCCGCAGCACCGGTACGGCGACGGGGCCGCGGACCGAGCGCCACCAGCGTGCGCCGTCAGGGCGGAACGAGGCGCGAGCCAGCCAGCGCCAGGGCTCCAGGCAGGTGTGCGCCACCGACGGCACCCGGACGCAGGCTACGTAGTACTCGACGTCGGAGCGGGGGGCGGGCGTGGCGCGGGCGCGGTCCAGGTGGCTCCGGATGCCGTCGCGGTGCAGCAGCCGGTGCTCCGGAAGCGCGGGCGGCTGCGCTGCCAGGACCGCGCGCAGGACGGGCCCGCGCAGCGCCGAGGCGACCGGTTGCGGGGCGCCGAGCGTCGCGAGGCCCAGCAGGCGGTCGGGGTGACGCGCGGCGAGGGTCCAGGCGACCCAGCCGCCCAGGTCGTGACCGACGACCACGGCCCGCTCCGCGCCCAGGGACCGGACCAGGCCGTCGACGTCGTCGGCCAGGCCCGGAAGGTCGTAGCCGCGCGGGGTGGCGTCGGAGGCGCCGTGGCCGCGCAGGTCCGCCGCGACCGCCCGGTAGCCCGCCGCCGCGACACCGGGCAGCACGCCACGCCAGGCGTACCAGTTCTGCAGCGAGCCGTGCAGGAACAGCACGAGCGGCGCGACGGGGGAGACCGTCGCCGGCTCGACGACGGCGACGTGGAAGCGGATCCCGTGGGCCCCGACGAATCGATGCTGCCACGGCCCGGGGACCCCGACGACCGAGGCGTCGGTCAGGTGAGCCGGGAAGGGTGGTCTGCGTCGGGGGCTCAGCGGCCCTCGCTCAGTCCCCGCGCCCGGCCGCGCTGCTGCCGGCGGTCGCCGTCGCCGCCAGCTTCACGGACTCCTTGACGACGTCGACGCCGTGGCTGTCGTGGCTGCCGTCGTGGGAGAAGGCGCCCTTGACGTCCTCCACGGTCCCCTTGCCCTGCTCGACGGTGCGCTGCGGGCCCTTGACCTTCTTGAGCATGCTCGCGGCCACCGCGCCGAGCACCGCGCCCAGCAGGACCAGGACGCCACCGACGATCAGGAACGCCGCCCAGCGGGGCAGGCCCAGGGCGACGATGGCCTCCGCCGCGGCGATGAGCAGGAACACCACGGCCAGGCCGACGGTGCCGAGCGCGGCCGCGAGCAGCCCCGCCCCCACCCCGCCGGCCTTGGCGGCACGGCCGATCTCGGCCTTCGCGAGGGCCTTCTCGTGCTGCACGATCGAACGGACGTCGTCGAGGGCGTCGGAGACGAGCTGTCCGATCGAGCGGTCGGTGCGCGGCGCAGTCATGGGGGCAGGCTATCGGCGCGGCGGCCGGTTGCCACTCCTGCCGTCCGGCGGGCCTGTGTGCCGCCCCCCGAGCTCGTCGTACAGCGACCCGGGAGCCAGCGGGCTGCCGGAGCGGTAGGCCGCCCGACCGAGCGCGAAACCGCCCACCGGCGAGGTGATGAACTGCAGGGCCACCGCCAGCAACACCTTGACCGCGTTGGACGTCGACGGGTCGAGCACCAGGACCCCTAGCAGGGTCAGGCACACCCCGAGGGTGGCGGCCTTGGTGACCGCGCTCAGGCGCGAGAAGGCGTCGGGGAAGCGAATCAACCCCAGGGCGGCCACCGCGACCAGGCTCACGCCCAGGACGACCAGCCCGTGACCGACAGCGGCCTGGACGACCTCGAGCGCGCTCACGAGCGTCCCCGGTCGACCAGCCGGGCCAGGGTGATGGTGGCCAGGAACCCCACCAGCGTCGCCACCAGCACGACGTCCAGGAACACCGAGTCCTCCAACCGGAGCGCCAGCAGGCCCGCCACGGCCAGGAACACGAAGAACACGTGGTCCGCGGACAGCGCGCGGTCTGCGTCGGTCGGTCCGACCGCGATGCGCCACAAGGCGGGCAGCAGCGCGAGCGCCAGCACCACCAGGGCGATGTCGACGACGATCACCGGTCCGCCTCCTCGGTCCGGTCCAGCCTGACCGCGTGCAGCATGCGGGTCTCCAGGTCGGTCAGCTCGGCGCGGAACGCGTCCGCGTCGGGGGCGTACATCCCGTGCACGTACATCACGTCCAGGTCCTCGGCCACGTCGATGGTCAGGGTCCCCGGGGTCAGGGTGATCAGGGCGGACAGCAGCGCGATCTCGCTCGCGGTGCGGCACCGCAGCGGCAGCGCGACGATGCCCGGCTGCAACCGGCTGCCGGGGGTGAGGACGTCGGCGACGACCTCCCAGTTAGCCACCACCAGCAACGTGGCGAAGTACCCGGCGAAGGCCACCGACCGCCCGGCGCGTCGCAGCTGCGCGCTCACCGGCCGGTCACCGCGCTCACGTAGGCGGAGGGGTCGACCAGGCCCTGGGCCGCGGTCCCGGTCAGGCCCAGCAGCACGTCGGCGCCCAGGCCGACCGCCAGCGACAGCACCGCCAGCGCCAGGCCCGGCAGGATCAGGCCCCGAGGCATGCCGCCGGGGGGTCCCTCGGTGATGGCGACCTTGGCCCGGCGCAGCAGCGTCGAGCTCATCGGGTCGGTCTGGTCCGGGACCGCGCCGGAGGAGCCCGGGGTGAACGAATGACCGGCCTCGTCCTCGGGGTCGGCGCCCCAGAACACGCCGTTCCAGATCTTGAGCATCGCTAGCAGCGTGAGCAGGCTGACCGCGACGACGAGCGTCACCGCGATCCACTCACCCTCGATCGCCGCCGCCCTGGCCACGGAGAACTTGGCCACGAAGCCCGAGAACGGCGGGATGCCGACCAGCGACAGCGCCGCGGCGATGAAGGCCAGGGCCAGTAACGGCTCCCGTCGCGCCACCCCGCCCAGACGGGACAGCTCCCCGGTGCCCGCCTCGTGCTCGACCGCCCCGCAGGACAGCAACAGCGCCGCCTTGGTGAGGATGTTGTGCACCAGGTAGAAGATCCCCGCCTGGAGCCCGAGCTCGCCGAAGAAGCCGATGCCCAGCAGGACGTACCCGACCTGGCTGCTCATGCCGAAAACCAGGATCGGGCGCATCGCCGACTCGCCCAGCGCGCCGAGGGCGCTGACCACCATGGTGATCAGCAGGATGACCAGCCACGGGGTCTGGAGCCGCTCGTCGCCGGAGAACATCACCGCGTAGACCCGGAAGATCGCGTAGACGCCGATCTTGGTCAGTAGGCCGGACAGGAGCGCGGTCGTGGCCACCGAGGCGAACGGGTAGGTCCGCGGCAGCCAGGAGTGCACCGGCACCAGGGCCGCCTTGGCACCCAGCGCGACGAGGACCACCCCGCCGGCCAGTGCCGCCCCGACCGACTCGGTGGCCGCCCCCGCCAGCTCGCCGAGGTTGACGGTCCCGGTGACGCCGTAGACCAGGCCGACCCCGGCCAGCAGGACGGTCGACACCAACAGGTTGACCGTCAGGTAGACCCGGCCGGCGCCCATCTGCGACGCGGAGCCGCGGCGGGTGATGAGGACGTAGGACGGGATGAGGGCGACCTCGATCATGACGAACAGGTTGAACAGGTCGGCGGTGACGAACGCGCCGTAGACGCCCCCGGACAGCACCAGCACCAGCGGCAGGAAGTAGCGGTCCTCGTCGTCGCCGGTGAACACCGCGAACGCGGTACAGGTCAGCACGAGCACCGCGGCCACCGTGATCATCAGGGCGCTCAGGGTGTCCACGGCGAACGGGATGGCGATCCCGCCCGCCCACCCGGCCACCTGCTCCACGACGACGGACCCGTCGCTGGTGAGGGTGAGCATCGTGATGCCGTAGACGAGGACGAGGGTGGAGACGGTGAAGCTGATGACGCGCTGCAGCCGGACCCGCCCACCGACGGCCAGGGTCAGGCCCGCCCCCAGCAGGGGCAGCCACAGCAGGAACGGGACGAGGTCGCTCACGTCTCGACCCCCTCGTCGGTCACGCGGCCCGTCGAGGGCGCGACGGCCGCGTCGGGGGCGTCGTCGTCGCCACCGTTGCCCGCCATGGCCAGCAGGTACACGGTGACGCCGAAGGTGATGACGATCGCGGTCAGCGCGAAGGCCTGCGGCAGCGGGTCGGCCGCCACGGCGGGGTCGGTGGTGCTCAGCAGCGGCGGCTCCCGACGGCTCATCCCACCGGACGCCAGCAGCAGGACGTTGGCGGCGTGCCCGAGCAGGATGAACCCGAAGGTCACCCGGACCAGTCCCCGCTGCAGCAGCAGATAGACGCCCCCGGCGACGAGGACGGCGACCAGGACGGCGGCGCTCATCGGCCCACCCCCGCCCGCTCGCCCGTGGGCTCGTCCGTCGCCGCCAGGTCCGCCGTGGTCGGCGGGACCTGGCTGGCCTCCGCCGCCTCGACCACCCGACCGTTGGCGAGCCGGTCGACGGCTGCGACCACGAGTCCGACCACGACGAGGTAGACCCCGACGTCGAAGATCAAGGAGGTGGTGAACGACTGCGAGAACGAACCGATGACGAGGTCTCCCTTGAGCGGTTGCAGGAACGAGTCCCGCAGCAGACCGAGCAGGCCGGCGAAGACGGCGACGACGATCCCGGCCGACAGCAGCGGGACCGCGCGCAGCCGGCTCACGTGCCCCGCGCCGCGGGGGATCTGCACCAGGGCGACCCCGAGCCCGCCGACCAGGGCGGCGATGAACCCGCCGCCGGGGTCGTTGTGCCCGCGCCACAGCAGCAGCAACGAGATGACGACGATGACCGGGACCAGCAGCCGGCTGGTGACGGCGAAGATGGTCCGGTCGCCCGCCGTGGTGTCCGCGACGGCGTCGGGGGCGACGTCGCGCGCCTCGTCGGCCGGGGTGTCACGGCGCAGCAGCGCCAGGAGACCGACCGCGGCCACGGCCAGGACGGTCATTTCCCCGAAGGTGTCCAGGCCGCGGAAGTCGACCAGGATGGTGTTGACGACGTTCGTCCCGCCGGTGAGCTCCTCGCCCTGGCTCAGCAGGACCTCGGAGGCCGGGGACGGGTCGCGTCGCCCGGTCAGGGCCAGCGTGGCCAGACCGGCGGCCAGCCCGGCCCCCACGGCGAGCGCAGCGGCGGGGACGCCGCGTCGGCGGGGGGTCGGGGCGAAACGGCGGGGCAGCCGCCGCAGCACCAGGACGGCCACGACCACCGTCAGCACCTCGACCAGGGTCTGGGTGAGGGCCAGGTCCACCCCGCCGGCGATGAGGAACCAGACGGCGACGAGGAAGCCGACCGCGCCGAGCATGGACACCGCGCCCAGCCGGTTGCGGGTGACGACCGTGCCCAGCACGCCGACGGTGACCAGGGCGACCACGAGCCAGTCGCCGGCCCGGCTGAGGGGGGCGGCGGGCACGGGCAGCTCGCCCACGTAGAGGACGCCGACCACGGCGAGCGCCCCGACCGACAGCACGGGCCACACCAGGTGCGGGGCCAGGGCGCCGGAGCGGGTGCTGCGTCCGACCAGGTGGCCCAGTCGCTGCGCCCCGGCGTAGGCGGCGTCGTAGACCTGCACCCCGGTGAACGGGAGCAGGGGCCGGTCCAGCACCCGCTCGACCGGGGCGCGCAGCAGGAACAGCAGCACGCCGAGGGCGATGGTCAGCACGGACAGGTACAGCGCGGGCTCGAAGCCGTGCCACAGCGCCAGGTCGGCGTCGGTCTCGACGAGGAGCGTGTCCTGCACCGTGCGGGAGATCAGCGGGTTCAGGGTGCCGACCGCGAGGCCGAGGACCAGGCCCGCCACGGCGGGGACGGCGGCGGGGAGCAGGAACGAGACACGCGGCTCGAACAGGTTGGCCTGCGCCGTGCCGCCGCCGAAGGCCCCGTACAGGATCCGGAAGGAGTAGGCGAACGTCATCGCGGCGGAGACGACGGCGATGCCGGCCACGATCCATCCCCACGGTCCCGGGAGCTCCAGGAACGCCTTGTAGGCCTCCTCCTTGGCGACGAAGCCCAGGAACGGGGGCATCCCCGCCATGGACAGGGCGGCCAGGGCGGTGAGCGTCGCCGTCACCGGCATGACCTTGTACAGCTGCTCCAGCTCGCGGATGTCACGGCTGCCGGCCTCGCGGTCGATGATCCCGACCAGCATGAACAGGGTGGCCTTGAACAGGGCGTGGGCGAAGGTGTGCAGCGCCGCCACGGCCAGGGCGGCCGTGGTGCCGACCCCGATCAGGGCGACGATCCACCCGAGCTGGCTGACCGTGGAGTACGCCAGCAGGGCCTTGAGGTCGTGCTGCTGCAGGGCGAACACGGCGCCGACCAGCGAGGTGGCCAGACCCACCGATATCAGCACGACGGTCCAGCCGGGCATCCCGGCGAACGGCGGCGAGAACCGCAGCAGCACATAGATCCCGGCCTTGACCAGGGTCGCGGCGTGCAGGTATGCGCTGACCGGGGTGAGCGCCACCATGGCGTCGGGCAACCAGAAGTGGAAGGGCAGCTGGGCGGACTTGGTGAACGCGGCCAGGATCAGCAGCGCGGCGATCCACGGCCCCTGGGGGGAGGCGGCGATCTCGTCCGACCGCTCCAGCGCCTCGGTCAGGTCGGTCGTGCCGACCACGGAGACCATCAGCGCGACGGCCGCCAGGAGGCTCAGCCCGCCCGTGGCGGTGATGACGAAGGCGCGGGTGGCCGGCTTGGCCGAGCCCAGCCCCTGCCCGCCGATCAGGAAGAACGAGGCCAGCGTGGTCAGCTCGAAGAAGACGAAGAGCAGGACCATGTCCGCGGCCAGGACGAGCCCGAGCATGGCCGTGGCGAACGCCCCGAGCAGCAGGTACAGCCGACCGTGGTCGTACTCGACGCTGAGGTAGCGGGCGCAGTACGCCATGATCAGGGCGCCGACGCCCAGGACGAGGATGGCGAAGAGCAGGCTCAGCCCGTCCAGGTGCAGCCGGAACGCGACGTCCAGGGCCGGGATCCACTGCCGCTCGAACCCGACGGCGCCGCCGTCGAGAACCACCGGGGCCTGCGTGCCGATCAGGCCCAACGACACCAGGAAGAGGGCGCCCAGCGGGTAGCCGGCGTCGCGGCCGAGCCGGCTGGCCAGAGGGTGGGCCACCACTGCCGTCGAAGCGAGGACGAGCAGGGCGATCACCAGGGCCACGGGCACGGGTCCTTCCGGTCGGGCGGCGAGGGCGGCACGCCGCATGACCGGGAAGGATCAAGGACGCACTCTTACCTTACCGATGGGACGGGTCCCGGCCCGACGGTCCTCTCAGGCGCCCGTGAGGACCGACCGCACGTCGAGGCGGAGGAGTGCGCCGGACACCCTGCTCCAGCACGGGCGCACCGGCGCACGGCACGCACCTGATCGGGCGGGGGACCGTTACCCGTGGCCTCGCCGCGTGGACCGGGCACCGGCGGCGGGGACGGCAGACCCGCCCGTCACCGGGGGGTGACGGGCGGGTCCGGGTGCGCGGGTCAGTCCTCGGAACCGGCGGCCTTGTCGCCCAGACCCGTCTGGATCAGGCCCATGACGCCCGCGTCGGTCAGGGTCGACACGTCACCGAGCTCGCGGTTCTCGGCGACGTCACGCAGCAGCCGCCGCATGATCTTGCCGGAGCGCGTCTTGGGCAGCTCCTGCACGACCAGCACGCGCTTGGGCTTGGCGATGCCGCCGATCTGTGTGGCGACGTGCGCGCGCAGGGCCTCCTGCGGGTCGCTGTCGCCGATGATGTCGGCGGAGTTGCCGACCAGGATGACGAAGGCCACGGGGGACTGCCCCGTGGTGTCGTCGGTGGCGCCGACGACGGCGGCCTCGGCCACCGCGGGGTGGCTGACCAGGGCGGACTCGATCTCCGTCGTGGACAGCCGGTGCCCGGACACGTTCATCACGTCGTCGACGCGGCCGAGCAGCCAGATGTCGCCGTCGGAGTCGTACTTGGCGCCGTCGCCGGCGAAGTACTTCCCGGGGAACCGCGACCAGTAGGTGTCCTTGAACCGCTGGTCGTCGCCGTAGATGGTCCGCAGCATCGCCGGCCACGGCTCGGTGAGGACCAGGTAGCCGGCCGCGCCGTGCTCCACCGGGTTGCCCTCGTCGTCGACGACCGCGGCGCTGATGCCGGGCAGCGGGGTCTGCGCCGAACCGGGCTTGAGGCTGGTGACGCCCGGCAGCGGGCTGACCATCAGGGCACCGGTCTCGGTCTGCCACCAGGTGTCCACGATCGGCGTGCGGTCCGCGCCGACCACCCGCCGGTACCAGGTCCACGCCGCCGGGTTGATGGACTCCCCGACGCTGCCGAGCAGCCGGATGCTGCTGAGGTCGCGCGAGGCGGGGATGTCCTCGCCCCACTTCATGCAGGTCCGGATGGCCGTCGGCGCGGTGTAGAAGAGCGACACCTTGTACTTCTCGACGATGTCCCACCAGCGTCCCTTGTCCGGGGTGTCCGGGGTGCCCTCGTAGACGACCTGCGTCGCGCCGTTGGCGAGCGGGCCGTAGACGATGTAGCTGTGCCCGGTGACCCACCCGACGTCGGCGGTGCACCAGTAGACGTCCGTCTCCGGGCGCAGGTCGAAGACCGTCGCGTGGGTGTACGCCGTCTGGGTCAGGTAGCCGCCCGTGGTGTGCAGGATGCCCTTCGGCTTGCCGGTCGTGCCGGAGGTGTAGAGGACGAACAACGGGTTCTCCGCGTCGAAGTCCTGCGGGGTGTGGTCCTCGGAGGCACCGTCGACGACGTCGTGCCACCACAGGTCGCGACCCTCGGTCCACTCGACGTCCTGACCGGTGCGGCGGACCACGACGACGTTGGTCACGGTGCTCTGCCCGTCGGCGAGCGCGCCGTCCACGGCGGGCTTGAGGGCGCTGGGGGCGCCACGGCGGTAGCCGCCGTCGGAGGTCACCACGAGCGTGGCCTGCGCGTCGTCGACCCGGCTGCGCAGGGCGTCGGCGCTGAAGCCGCCGAACACGACGCTGTGGGCCGCGCCGAGGCGGGCGCAGGCGAGCATGGTGATGACGGCCTCGGGGATCATCGGCAGGTAGACCGCGACCCGGTCGCCCTCCTTGACGCCGAGCGAGGCGAAGGCGTTGGCGGCCTTGGACACCTCGCGCTGCAGGTCGGCGTAGGTGATGGTGCGGGTGTCACCGGGCTCGCCCTCGAAGTGGATGGCCACCCGGTCGCCGTTGCCCGCCTCGACGTGGCGGTCCACGCAGTTGTAGGCCGCGTTGAGCCGACCGCCGACGAACCATGTGGCGAACGGCGGGTTGGTCCAGTCGAGCGTCTCGGTGAAGTCGGTGCCCCAGCTGATGCGCTCGCGGGCCTGCCGGGCCCAGAACGCGAGCCGGTCGGTCGAGGCCTCCTCGTACAGGTCGGCTCCGGCGACGGCGTCGCGGGTGAACTCCTCGGTCGGGGGGTACCGACGCTCCTCGACGGACAGCTCGGCCGTGGTCTCGGGGGACTCGGTGGTCATCGGTGCTCCTTCGCAGCGGTCGTGCGGGACGTGCGGGACGTGCGGGACGTGCGGGACGTGCGGGGGCCGGATCTTGAGCCGGTGGTGCGCAGCCGGGGCCACCGTATCGACGGTGACCCCGGCTGGGTACGGGTCGAGCAGGTGGGCCGCCTCAGTGGCTGGTGGCCTTCTCCGCGCCCGCGCCGGTGAGGGAGCGGACCTCCATCTCGGCGTGCTTGGAGTCGTGGTTCGTGTCCGGCTTGCTGCTCACGGTGCCGATCCAACCCAGCAGGAACGCCAGGGGGATGGACACGATGCCGGGGTTGGCCAGCGGGAAGATGTCGAAGTCCGCGCTCGGGATCATCGCGGTCTCGGCGCCCGACACGGTCGGGGACAGCGCGATCAGCACGATGCAGCTAATCAGGCCGCCCCACATGCTGAACAGGGCGCCCCGGGTGTTGAAGCGGGCCCAGAACAGCGAGTACAGGATGGTGGGCAGGTTGGCGCTGGCTGCGATCGCGAAGGCGAGGGCGACCAGGAAGGCGATGTTCTGCCCGTTCGCCGCGATACCACCGAGGATCGACACGGCGCCGATGACGATCACCGTGCGGCGGGCGATCTTGACCTCTGCGTCGGGGTCGCCCACGCCGTTCTTGATGACGCTGGCGTAGATGTCGTGGGCGAAGCTGGCGGCCGCCGTGATCGTGAGGCCCGCGACCACCGCGAGGATGGTGGCGAAGGCGACCGCGGAGATGACGCCCAGCAGCAGCACCCCGCCGAGCTCGAACGCGAGCAGCGGTGCTGCGGAGTTCACGCCACCGGGGGCGGCGAGGATCTCCTCCTGGCCGACGTAGGCCATGGCGCCGAAGCCCAGCACCAGGGTGAACAGGTAGAACAGACCGATCAGGGAGATCGCCCAGACCACGCTGCGGCGGGCCTCCTTGGCCGTCGGCACCGTGTAGAAGCGCATCAGCACGTGGGGCAGGCCCGCGGTGCCGAGCACCAGCGCGAGCGCGAGGGAGATGAAGTTCAGCTTGGTGAGGCCGCTGGCGCCGTACTGCTGCATCGGCTCGAGGAGCTGCGGGTTGCCGGCCGCGGTGACGGCCTCGCCGAGCAGGCCGGACAGGTTGAAGTTGGCCCGTGCCAGGACCCACACCGTCATGACGAACGCACCGGCGATGAGCAGCGTCGCCTTGATGATCTGCACCCAGGTGGTGCCCTTCATGCCACCGACGAGCACGTAGACGATCATCAGCGCGCCGACGATGGCGATGACGAGCGCCTGACCGGCCTGCGACTGCACGTTCAGCAGCAGCGCGACCAGGCCGCCCGCACCGGCCATCTGGGCCAGGAGGTAGAAGAACGACACCGCGAGGGTGGTCGTCGCGGCCGCGACACGGACCGGGCGCTGGCGCAGCCGGAACGACAGCACGTCGGCCATCGTGAACTTGCCGGTGTTGCGCAGCAGCTCGGCCACCAGCAGCAGGGCCACGAGCCAGGCGACCAGGAACCCGATCGAGTACAGGAAGCCGTCGTAGCCGTTGACCGCGATGGCGCCTGCGATACCAAGGAAGCTCGCCGCCGACAGGTAGTCACCGGCGATGGCGGTGCCGTTCTGCGGGCCGGTGAACGAGCGGCCCGCGGCGTAGTAGTCCGCCGCCGTCTTGGTGTTCCTGGACGCCCGGATGACCACCACCAGGGTGACCGCGACGAACAGCAGGAAGATCGAGATGTTGACGAGCGGGCTACCGACCTGCTCGGACGGGGCGGCGGCCATGGGGAGCGCGTTCACCGGTGACCCTCCTCGGTCAGGCGGACCTTGGCGCCGATCTCGGCGGCCTTGGAGTCCAGGCTGCGGTTGGCCCAGCGCACGTAGGCGATGGTGATGGCCGCGGTGGACACGAACTGGCCGAGGCCGAACAGGAGACCGACGTTGATGTTGCCGAACACGGGCGTGGCGAAGAAGTCGGTCGCGTAGGCAGCGAGCAGGACGTAGAGGAAGTACCAGATCAGGAACGCCGCGGTCATCGGGAAGACGAAGCGTCGGAACGACCGTCGCATGGCCTGGAACTCCGCGCTGTCCTGCACCTCCTCCCACGTGGTCTGACCGTCGGGCACTGGTGTCTCGGGCTCTCGGTACGGGTCGTGGGTCGTGCTCACGGGACCTCCTCGTCACGCACGGCCGCTGCGGTGCGGACGTGGGGCCCACGATGGTGGCGAAGATCACGCAGGGGCGTGCGACCCGCCGGTGTCAGCGACGAGCGGTAGGGGCCGGGCGACGAGCGGTCGTCGGCACCGGGCGGGCGGACGGCGTCTCCGGTCGGTGCAGCAGCGCTGGGGCGACCGGTGGTACCGGTACGGGCCTGCCGGCGGCCCGGTCGCGGCGGGACTGCCACAGCGACCCGACGACCATCACCCCCACCGCGAGGGGGACCGTCCAGGCGGCGGGTTGCTCCAGGCCCTCCCGCAGCGCCGGCTCCAACCGGGGACCGACCCTGGTCAGGGTGAGGACGGCCGCGCAGGCCGCGGCGCTGCCGCCGACCGCCATGCCCGCCAGCGCGGGCCCGGCACGCAGCCCGTCCCACCAGATGCCCAGCAGCAGCAGCGGGGCGAACGTGCTCGCCGCCAGCGCGAAGGCGAGCCCGACCGTGGCCGCCAGCGGGACGTCCACCCCCAGCAGCGCCACCCCGACCGGCACGACCAGGGCGGCCACCGTCGCCAGCCGGAACCGGGCCACGCCATAATTGTCACCCTGCCCGCCGGGGGTGAGGTCGCGCGCCAGCACCCCCGACACCGCCACGGTCAGCCCCGACGCCGTGGACAGGAACGCGGCGAACGCACCACCGAGGGTGACGGCGCCCAGCACGACGCCGAGCGTGCCCGGCGCGGCGAGCGCGGGCAGGTCCACGACCAGGGTGTCCGCACGTGCTGCGGTGGCGAGCTCGGGCGCGTACCGCCAGGCCAGCACGGCGTACACGGGGGGCCAGACGTAGAACAGGCCGAGCAGGCCGATGACGGTGCGCGTGGTGCGACGGGCGTCGGTGCCGTCGGGGTTGGTGTAGAAGCGCGTCAGCACGTGCGGCAGCCCCATCGTGCCCAGCAGGAGCGCGAGCAGCAGGGAGTAGGTGGCGTACAGATCGCCTGGGTCCCTGCTGGGCAGGGCCCAGCCGGCGGGTGCCTGCGAGGCGGGCGCGCCGCTGATGCCCCACAGCGCGAGCAGGACGCACGCCGGTACCGCGATCGCCGTCAGCTTCAGCCAGTACTGCACGGCCTGCACGATCGTGATGGAGCGCATCCCGCCGCCGGCGACCGCTCCGGCGACGACCACGGCCACGAGCATCGTGCCGACCCAGCGGGGCAGGCCCGTCGCGGTCGCCCACACCAGACCGGCGGCGGTGAACTGCGGCAGCAGGTACAACCAGCCCACCACCACCACGACCAGCGCCGAGGCGGTCCGGGCGCGGGCGGAGCCGAGCCGCAGCTCGGCGAAGTCCGGCAGCGTGTAGGCGCCCGAGCGGCGCAGCGGTGCCGCGACCAGGGTGAGCAGCAGCAGGTAGCCGACGGTGTAGCCGATCGGGAACCACAGCGCGTCCGCGCCCTCCAGCAGGACGAGCCCGGCGACGCCGAGGAAGCTGGCCGCCGACAGGTACTCCCCGCCGATCGCGCTGGCGTTCCACCAGGGCCGCACGGCCCGGCTGGCGACGTAGAAGTCGCCCGTGGTCCGTGAGACCCGGGTGCCGTAGGCGGCCACCAGGACCGTGACCGCCACGACGACGGCGACCGCGACCAGCGCAGGGGCCTGCGTCACCGCCGGCCTCCGGGGCCCACCGGGTCCACGGGGGCCACGGGGTCGTCCTCGACCAGCTCGAGGTAGTCGGCCTCGGTGCGCTCGGCGCCGGCCACGTGCCGGCGGCCCGCCAACCAGATCACGGGGTACACGACGACCGCCAGCAGCCACCAGGCCAGCGGCACGCCGAGGACGGGCAGCGCCGCGGCGGTCGGGGCGAGCACGCCGAGCACCGGCAGCAGCAGCAGCGGCACGACGACGATCAGCACCGAGGCGGCGGACCAGCTGAGCTGCTCCCGGCGCAGGGAGCGGTCGTAGACCGACACGACGTCGGGGCTGCGGACGGGGGAGGGGACCCGGCCGCGAAGGGGCACCGTGCGGGTGACCCGCACCCGCGCGGGCCGCCGTCGGCCCGGCTCCGTCACGGTCGGTCCCCGGGCGGCGTGCACGGGCTCATGGCTGGGGCCGCTGCTGCGACGGTGCGGCGTCGACCAGGCGCTCGCGGACCTCGCGGGCGTGCCGGCGGGCGACCGGCAGTTCGCGGCGGCCTGCACCCTCACCCACCACGACGGTGTGGCGGCCATCCTCGGTGCGCAGCTCGCGCACCGCGTGGACCGCCACCAGGAGGCTGCGGTGCAGCCGGACGAACCCCGCCGGCGTCCAGCGCTCCTCCAGCTGCGACAGGGTCGAGCGCAGCAGGTGGGAGTCCGACGCGGTGTGCAGGCGGACGTAGTCGCCCTGCGCCTCGGCCCACAGCACCGAGCTGCGCTGCACGAACCGGGTCACCCCGCCGAGCTCGACGCTCAGGGTCTCGTCGGCCTCCCCGCGGCCGGGGTCGGGGGCGGGCGGCGCGCTCGTGGCGACCGCGCGGCGCAGCGCCGCGGCGAGCCGGGCCGCCCGCACCGGCTTGAGGACGTAGTCGACGACCTGCAGGTCGAACGCCTGAACGGCGTGCTCGTCGTGCGCGGTGACGAAGACGACCGCGGGCGGGGACGCCAGCCGCGAGACGGCCCGGGCCAGGTCGAGACCGTCCAGACCGGGCATGTGCACGTCGGACAGCACCACGTCGACGTCGCCGCCGCCGAGGCGCCGGAGCGCGTCCTCGGCCCGGGCGACGGTGACGACCTCGCCGACCAGGTCGTCGCGCGACAGCAGGAACGCGAGCTCCTCGCGGGCCGGTGCCTCGTCGTCGACCACGAGGACCCTGAGACCCCGCCCGGCTGCGGCCATGGTGTGCAGGCTAGGGCGTGCCTGGTCCCATGTCTGTCACCTCAGGCCTGCCAGGACCGCCACAGCGCCGCATAGGAGCCGTCACGGGCGAGGAGCTCCTCGTGGCTGCCGAGCTCGGCGACCCGGCCGTCCTCGACGACGGCCACCCGGTCGGCGTCGTGGGCGGTGTGCAGCCGGTGGGCGATCGCCACGACCGTTCGCCCCGTCAGCACCGCCGACAGCGAGCGCTCCAGGTGACGGGCGGCGCGGGGGTCCAGCAGCGACGTCGCCTCGTCCAGCACCAGGGTGTGCGGGTCGGCTAGCACCAGCCTCGCGAGCGCGAGCTGCTGCGCCTGGGCGTGGTCCAGCGGCAGGGCGCCGGAGCCCACCTCGGTGTTCAGGCCCTGCGGCAGCGCCTGCGCCCAGCCGAGCGCGTCCACCGCCGCGAGGGCCTCCTGCAGGGCGTCGCGGTCGGCCTCCGGTCGGGCCAGCAGCAGGTTCTCCACCAGGGTGCCGACGAAGACGTGGTGCTCCTGGGTGACCAGGGCGACCCGCTCCCGGAGCTCCGGCAGGGGCAGGTCGACCAGTGGCACGCCGCCCACCTCGACAGTCCCGGTGCGCGGCGGGTGCACCCCGGCCAGCAGCCGCCCGAGCGTCGACTTGCCCGCCCCGGACGGGCCGACGACGGCGAGGCGCTCGCCGGGGACCAGCTGCAGGTCGATGCCGTGCAGCACGTCGGGTCCGGTGTCGCGGTAGGCGTAGCGGACCTCGTGGACGCCGATCTCCTGCCCGTCGGGCCGCGCGTCGGTCGCGGTGCGGTCCTGCGGCACCAGGCCGACCCCGACCACCCGTGCGAAGCAGGCCGCGCCGACCTGCAGGTGGTCGAACCAGGTGAGCAGCTCATCCAGCGGGGCCACCAGCAGGCGCAGGTACAAGGTGACGGCAGTGACCTGCCCGACGGTGGCGAGGTCCTGGCCGACCAGGTAGCCGCCCCACAGCAGGGCCACGGCAACGGGCAGCTGGTAGCCGGTCTCCAGGAACGGGAACCACCAGGTGCGCAGCCGCATCGTGTACCGCTCCACCGCCCACGCCCGCCGCAGGTCGGCGTCGGTGCGCCGGACCCGGACCGGTCCCAGCCCGAGGCGCTCGACGGTGGTGGCGGACTCGACCGTCTCGGAGACGCTGCCGTTGATGCGTGCGTAGGCGTCCCGCTCGGCGAGGTAGCCGCGCGGCGCCAGGCGCAGGTACCAGCGGGTGGCGGGCACGATCAGCGGCACCGCCACCAGGGCGGCGAGCGACACCAGCGGTCCCGAGGCCACGACGGCCGCCAGGGTCACGGCGGTCGCGGTGGTGGCGACGAACACCGTCGGCACGGCCATCCGGACGGTCCAGCTGAGCGTCTCGACGTCGTTGGTGGTGCGCGAGACCAGGTCGCCGGTACCCGCGGTCTCCACCGTGGACAGCGGCAGCTCCACCGCCCGGTCCAGGAACCCCTCGCGCAGCTCGGCGAAGACGCGCTCGCCGAGCACGCCGGAGGAACGGCGTGACAGGAACGCGAAGCCTGCCTGGACCAGCACCGCCGCGACCAGCACCGCGCCGACCAGGTCGACGTCGGCGCGGGTGGTGGTCCCGGCGCTGACGCCGTCCACGAGCCTGCCGAGCAGGAACGGGGCGACCAGGGCGGCCAGCGCGGCGACTGCGTAGAGCGCGACCACCCGGGTGAAGCCGCTGCGGTGGGCCGCCAGCAGCGCCAGCGCCTCGCGGCGGACGGTTGTGCCGTCGGCGACGGGCAGGCTGCGCCTGGCCGCCCCCGGTGCCTCGCGGGCCGCGCCGGTCGGGGGGGCGCTCACGCGTCCTCCCCCCGGGTGACGGCGTCGCGGTAGGCGGGGACGTCCTGCAGCAGCCGGCGGTGCGCGCCCTCGGCGGCCACGGTGCCGTCGACGAGGAACAGCACCCGGTCCGCCTGCTCGAGCAGCAGCGGGCTGGCCGTGGCGACCGCGGTCGTCCGCCCGGCCCGGTGCTCGTGCAGTCGCACGGCGATCCGGGCCTCGGTGTGGGCGTCCACCGCGCTCGTGGGCTCGACCAGGACCAGCACGTCGGGGTCGCGCAGCAGCGCCCGGACCAGCCCGAGCCGCTGCCGCTGGCCGCCCGACAGCGACCGGCCCCGCTCCGACAGCCGACCGGTGAGACCGCCCGGGACGGAGTCGACCGCGTCGTCCGCGGAGGCGGTCCGCACCGCGCGGGCGACCTCGGCCGCCGAGCGGGCCCGCCACGGGTCGAGGGTGTCCTGCAGCGGTCCGCTGAACAGTGACGGCTCGGCCTCGCTGAGCACCACCCTTCGACGTACGTCGTGCAGCGGCATGCCCGTCAGCGCGACACCGTCCAGCTCGGCCCTGGTGGTGTCGTCGTCGCGCCCGAGCCGAGCCGCGACCCGAGCGGCGGCGGCAGGGTCGGCGCTGACGATCGCGGTCAGCTCACCGGCCCGCAGCCGCACCCCGGAGTCGGGGTCCACCAGCGTGGCAGCGCCGCTGCCCCAGTCCCGGCGGACTTCGGTCGTCGGGTCGGTAGCCGTCGGGCCGGTCGTCGTCGCAACGGTCGTCGTCGGGCCGGTCGTCGTCGCAACGGTCGTCGGGACGGTGGCGGGGTCGCTCACGGGCGGTTCGATGTCCAGCACGTCCAGCACGTGCCGGGCGCCGACGTAGGCCCGGGCCCACTTCTCGACCGCCTCCACCCCGGTGCGCAGCGGGAAGACCAGGAACGCCGACAGGCCGTAGAACGCCACCAGCTCACCGGGGGTGATGCGCCCCTGCACCGCGAACCGGGCTCCCAGCCACACCACGACGGCGGTCAGCAGCCCGGGCAGCAGCACCTGCAGCCCCTCCAGCACCGCCTGGACGCGGGCCACGTCCTCGCCCGCGCGGCGCACCTGCTGCGAGCGCACCCGGTAGCGGTCGGCGAAGACGCGCTCACCGCCGAGGCCGCGCAGCACCCGCAGCCCGGCGACGGTGTCCGCCCCGACGGCCGTCAACCGGCCCGCGAGCTCGCGCTGCGTCTTCTGGCGGGCGTGCAGCGGACGCACGACGACGGCCAGCACCAGCACGCACACCGGCATCCCCACCAGCACGACGACGCCCAGGGTGGGGCTGGTGGCCAGCAGGACGGCGGCGATGACACCGGCCCCGACCGCGGAGCCGACGAAGCGCGGCAGGACCTCCAGCGCACCGCCCACCCGGTCGGCGTCGGAGGCGACGGTGGACACGACCTCGCCCGTGGGCAGCCGCCGGACCACCGCGGTCCCCGCCCGGCGCAGGTGGCGAACGACGTGCTGGGTGACGAGGTACATGGCCTCGAGCCAGCCGCTCACGCCGGCCCGGTGCTGCAGCACGCCGCTGAGCGCCTGCACCGCGACGAGCCCGGCGAGGGCACCCGTCCACAGCCACAGCGCTCCCGGGTCCACGCCCGAGCCGGCAGCGGTGCCGAGGCCCTGGTCGATACCGCGACCCAGGGCCACCGGCAGCAACGCCTGGCAGGTCGTGAACACCATCCCGAGAAGGGACGCCCGCAGCAGCGTCGGCCACTGCGCCCGCGAGACACCCACCAGGTACCGCCATGGTGAGCGGCGGTCCGGGGGCGCCGGGTGGGCGAGGGGGAGGTCGGGCACGAGGTACCACGCTAGGTCCGGGGCCTGTCGGCGGCGTACCGGTTTATCCGGGATCCGAGCCGGGTGCCGGTTCCTCGCCGGTGCTCCCGTCGGCCTGCTCGCGGAGCAGGTCGACGTGCCCGAGGTGGCGTGCGGTCTCCTCGACCAGATGCAGCAGGATCCAGCGCAGCGACATGTCACGGGTGCCCGACACCGCGTCCAGGGACGTGGACGAGCGGATGACGTCGTCGCAGCGGCGGGACTCGGTGCGGTAGTCGGCGAGCAGGTCGGTCATCGTCTGCCCGGGCGGTACCTGCCACTCGCCGTCCGGGTCGTCCTCGGTCCAGTCGTAGGTGAGGCCGTCCTGGCCAGCGAAGACGTCACGCAGCCAGGAGCGCTCGACGTTGGTGAGGTGTCGCACCAGCCCGTGCAGGCTCGCGCCGCTCGGTGTCGTCGTCGACCTCAGGACCTCCTCCGAGGCGTCCTGCAGCTTCCAGGCGACGAGGTCCTGCTGCCGCTGCAGGAGCCCCAGCAGCGTCGTCAGCTCCGTGCCCCGGTGGGCCGCCTCCGTGATCCCGGCACGCACGTCGTTCGCGGTGCCGCTCCCGTCGCCTGCGACCTCCCCGGGTCCCGGTGGGACGGCCGAAGGGTTGGACGGACCTCCGTCGTCCCGGGCGGGCCTCAGCGACCTGTAGTACCTGGCGGTGGGCAGGGCGGTGGAGCCCGCCTTCTCGTAGGTGCGTCGGGCCGCGGCGTGGCCGGGGTCGCCGCCGGTGCTGACGACGGCGAGCACGGCACCGCAGGCGCGGACGTGCTCGACCGCGAAGGCCGTGAGCGTAGACCCGATGCCCGCGTTCGCGTGGTCCGGGTCCACGGCGAGCATGTCGATCTCGCCGCAGGCAGCGGCCCCCTCGTGGTGGAAGACGACCGCCACGTAACCGACCGGGCGCCCCTGCACCTGTGCCACGAAGACGTCCGCCGCCTCGGCGCGACAGCTCACCGCCACCGCCTCCGCCTGGCTCACCGGCCAGTCGGGGTACACGGAACGGAACACCTGCTCGCCCATCACGGTGCGGAAGGACTCGAACACCGGGGCCCATGCCCGGACGGAGAGCCCCACGACGACGTCGACGTCGGCCGGGACGATGGGGCGCACGGTTGCGGTCACGAGGCCACGACCCCGACTCCTGGCACGCAGCTCAACCGGGTTGACCCCCACGGGCCGTCGCCCGTCCTGGGCGACGACGCCCAGGTCCCCGGGGCACGGCCAGCCCGTCACGTCGTGCCGGGGCGCGGTTGCACCAGGACCTCCGCAACGCTGCCGCTCGGCCCGCCGGCTCAGCCTGCCCGTATCCTTGGCCGGGTGAGTTTCACCCCTGCACCGACCGTCGCCCTGGACCACCGCTTCGCCCGCGAGCTGACCGAGATGGCCGTCCCCTGGCACGCCGATGAGGCCCCCGACCCGCGGCTGCTCGTGCTCAACGAGCCGCTGGCGGCCGAGCTCGGGCTCGACCCCGCCCAGCTGCGCAGCCCCGACGGTCTGGGCCTGCTGGTCGGCACCCGGGTCCCCAGCGGCGCCACCCCGGTGGCGCAGGCCTACTCAGGGCACCAGTTCGGCGGGTTCTCCCCGCGGCTGGGGGACGGCCGGGCACTGCTGCTCGGTGAGGTCGCCGACGCCGACGGCCGGCTCCGTGACCTGCACCTGAAGGGGTCCGGGCGCACGCCGTTCGCGCGCGGCGGCGACGGCCTCGCCGCGGTCGGGCCGATGCTGCGCGAGTACGTGATCAGCGAAGCGATGCACGCCCTCGGTATCCCCACGACGCGTTCCCTCGCCGTGGTGGCCACGGGCCGCCAGGTGCGTCGGGAGACCCTGCTCCCCGGAGCCGTGCTCGCCCGGGTCGCCGACAGCCACCTGCGGGTCGGCAGCTTCCAGTACGCCCGGGCCACGGACGACGACGACCTGCTGCGCCGCCTGGTCGGCCACGCGGTCGGCCGTCATCACCCCGCCGCGGCGCAGGCCGGGCGTCCGGCGCTCGCACTGTTCGAGGCAGTGGTCGCGGCCCAGGCGGCGCTGGTGGCCCGCTGGATGCTCGTGGGCTTCGTGCACGGCGTGATGAACACCGACAACATGACCATCTCCGGCGAGACCATCGACTACGGGCCGTGCGCCTTCATGGAGGCCTTCGACCCTGCCGCCGTCTACAGCTCGATCGACACGGGCGGGCGCTACGCCTACGGCAACCAGCCGGTCGTCGCGCAGTGGAACCTCGCCCGGCTCGCCGAGGCCCTGCTGCCCCTGCTGCACGAGGACCAGGAGCAGGCGGTCGCACTCGCCATGGCTGCCCTCGGCCGTTTCGAGCAGCAGTACGACGCCGTCTGGAGCAGCGGCATGCGGGCCAAGCTCGGCCTGCCCGACGGCCTGGACGCCGCGCTGACCTCGACCCTGGTCGTGGACCTGCTGGGCCTGCTGCAGCAGGGCCGGGTCGACCACACGACGTTCTTCCGCGCTCTCGGCGGGGCTGCCCGCTCCGACACCGGCGTGGTGCGTGTCCTGTTCGCCGACCCTGTGGCGTTCGACGCCTGGGTCGAGCGCTGGCGCGCCCTGGGACCGGACGCCGACGCGATGGACCGGGTTAACCCCGTCTACGTCCCCCGCAACCACCTCGTCGAGGAGGCCCTGACCGCTGCGACCGAGGGCGACCTGGACCCGGTGCAACGCCTCCTGGAGGTGGTCGCCGCACCCTTCCACGAACGTCCCGGCCTCGAGCGGTACACAGCGACCGCGCCCGCGGACTTCGGCGACTACCGGACCTTCTGCGGGACCTGAGGCGCGGCCTCAGCCCGGACGCACCCCGACCGCGAACTTCGGGATCCGGAACGACACCCGGGTGCCCGCGCCGGGCGCGGTGTCGACCACGAGCCCGGCGGAGTCGCCGAACACCTGCCGCAGCCGCAGGTCGACGTTCCCCAGGCCGATCGAGTCCCGTGAGCCGCGGCCCTCCACCGCCGCCAGCACCGTCTCGGGGTCGGCGCCCGCCCCGTCGTCGTCCACGCTGATCATGGCCCCGTCGCCGTCGTCCTCCGCGCGGACCACCACCCTGACGGTGTCGCGGCCGGACTCCAGACCGTGGCGCACCGCGTTCTCCACCAGCGGCTGCACCGACAGGAACGGCAGCGTCACCCCCAGCACCTCCGGGGCCACCGTCAGGTCGACGACCAGGCGCTCGCCGAAGCGGGCCTGCTCCAGCACCAGGTAGCGCTCGACGTTGCGCAGCTCGTCGGCGAGCGTCGTGAACTGGGCCTCGCGACGGAACGCGTACCGGGTGAAGTCGGCGAAGTCGAGCAGCAGCTCGCGCGCCCGGTCGGGGTCGGTGCGCACGAACACCGCGATCGCGGCCAGGCAGTTGTAGACGAAGTGCGGGCTGATCTGGGCCCGCAGCGCGCGCAGCTCGGCCTCCGCGGTCCGGCTGCGCTGCAGGTCGAGCTCTGCCAGCTCGACCTGGCTGGTGACCCAGCGGGCGACCTCTTCGGTGGCGCGGACCAGCTGCGCGGTGGGAGGTGCAGGGGAGTAGGCCACGAGCGCACCGAGCACCCGGTCCTGTACCCCGACCACCGCGACCACGGCGCCGCGCAGCGGGCAGCCCGGACGCTCGCAGCCGACGTCGGTGCCGGTGAGCACCCGGGTGCGGCTCTCGCGGACGGCGCGCTGGGCGTGCTCGACCGCCCCGGCCGCGTGGTCACCACCGGCGTCGTCGATGCCCTCCCAGGCCAGCAGCTCGCTGGTGGACACCACCGCGAGCGCCGGCGTACCGAGCAGCTGGCGCAGGTGCCGGGCCGCGGGTTTCGCACCGGCCGCCGTCAGCCCCAGGCGCAGGCTGGGCGCGGCCAGGGCGGTCAGGTGCAGCGTGTCGAACCGGGCGCGGTCTGCGTCGCTGGTCAGCCGGCGCCCGCGCAGGCCCCGCGCGAGCAGGTAGCCGAGCCCCACCACCAGCAGCGCCGTCAGGGTGGCGAGCAGCAGGACCAGGGTCCCGTCCGTCGTCGCCGGCGTCATGACCGCAGTATCGGCCCGACGGCCCCGCCGACCTCGCTGCCGGGCCGGTGGCGCGGACCTGGTGCGCCGCACAGGTTCGACAGCCGTTCGTTGGGTGGCTAGCGTAATACGGGAGCGAGACCCTGCCGGGCCTCGAACCCCCCGGACGAAGGAGTCCTCCCCGTGAGTGCACCCACCCCCACACCCGCCGACAAGTTCGCCTTCGGCCTCTGGACCACCGGCTGGACCGCGCGCGACCCGTTCGGCGACGCCACCCGCGCCCCCGTCGACCCCGCGGAGGCCGTGCGCCGCCTCGGCGCCCTCGGCGCCTGGGGCGTCACGTTCCACGACGACGACCTGGTGCCGTTCGGCTCCTCCGACAGCGAGCGGGACGCGATCATCGCCCGGTTCAAGGCGGCGCTGGCGGAGACCGGGGTCGTCGTGCCGACCGCGACCACCAACACCTTCACGCACCCGGTGTTCAAGGACGGTGCGTTCACCAGCTCCGACCGGGACATCCGCCGCTACGCGCTGCGTAAGATCATGCGCAACATGGATCTGGCCGCCGAGCTCGGCGCGGAGACCTACGTCATGTGGGGCGGGCGCGAGGGCGCCGAGTCCGACTCCTCCAAGGACGTCCGCGTAGCGCTGCAGCGCTACAAGGAGGGCGTCGACCTGCTGTGCGAGTACGTCATCGACAAGGGCTACGGCCTACGCCTGGCGATCGAGCCCAAGCCCAACGAGCCCCGCGGCGACATCTTCCTGCCGAGCATCGGACACGCCCTGGGCTTCATCCAGATGCTCGAGCACCCCGACATGGTGGGCCTGAACCCCGAGGTCGGCCACGAGCAGATGGCCGGGCTCAACATGGTCCACGGTGTCGCCCAGGCGCTGTGGCAGGGCAAGCTCTTCCACATCGACCTCAACGGCCAGCACGGGCCCAAGTTCGACCAGGACCTGGTGTTCGGCCACGGCGACCTGACGAGCGCGTTCTACCTCGTCGACCTGCTCGAGTTCGGCGGCCCCGGTGGCGGCCCGGCCTACGACGGCCCCCGCCACTACGACTACAAGCCGTTCCGCACCGACGACGCCGAGGACGTCTGGGAGTCCGCGGCCGCGAACATGGCGACCTACCTGGTGCTGAAGGAGCGCGCCGCCGCCTACCGCGCCGACCCCGAGGTCGCCGCGGCGTTGGTGGCCGTGGGCGCCGATGAGCTCGCGAAGCCGGCGCTGACCGACGGTGAGACCTGGCAGGACCTGCTCGCGGACCGGGCGGCGTTCGAGGACTTCGACGTCGAGGCGGCCGCCGCGCGCGGCAAGCACTACACGCGCCTGGACCAGCTGGGCCTGGAGCACCTCATGGGCGCCCGCAGCTGATGCAGCTGGAGCAGCTGGTGCCGTCGCTCACGGCACGGGGCAGGAAGGTCGGGGCACCGGCCGGCGGGGCAGGATGACGGGCATGAGCCTCGTCGCCGGTGTCGACTCCTCCACCCAGTCCTGCAAGGTCGTCGTCCGCGACGCCTCGACCGGGGCGTTCGTGCGCTCCGGTCGCGCCTCGCACCCCGAGGGCACCGAGGTGCACCCGGACCGCTGGTGGGACGCGCTCACGGCCGCCGTCGCCGACGCCGGCGGTCTGGACGACGTCGACGCGATCGCCGTCGGTGGCCAGCAGCACGGCATGGTCACCCTCGACGAGGCGGGCGAGGTCGTCCGCCCCGCCCTGCTGTGGAACGACACCCGCTCCGGCGGCGCCGCCGCAGACCTGGTCGACGAGCTGGGCGCGCAGGGGTGGGCCGACGCGGTCGGGTCGGTGCCCGTGGCCTCCTTCACGGTCACCAAGCTGCGCTGGCTGCGTGACAACGAGCCGGAGGCCGCGGCGCGGACGACCGCGGTCTGCCTGCCGCACGACTGGCTCACCTGGCGCCTGGCAGGCGGTGGCCCCGGCGGCCGGGTCGGCCTGGACGCCCTGGTGAGCGACCGCGGCGACGCCTCCGGCACCGGGTACTACTCCTGCGCCACCGGGCAGTACCGCCGCGAGCTGCTTAGCACGGGCCTGGGCCACGACGCCCTGCTGCCGCGCGTGCTCGGCCCGTCGGAGTCCGCCGGAGCAGTGGGCTCGCCCCTGGTCCGTGCCGGTGCCCTGCTCGGCCCCGGCAGCGGCGACAACGCGGCTGCGGCGCTCGGCGTCGGCGCGGGGCCCGGCGACGTCGTCGTGTCCATCGGCACCTCCGGCGTGGTGTCGGGCATCAGCGAGGTCCCTGCGGCGGACGCCACCGGGACCGTCGCCGGGTTCGCGGACGCCACCGGCCGGTTCCTGCCGCTGGTGTGCACGCTGAACGCCGCCCGCGTGCTGGACGCGACCGCCCGGCTGCTCGGCGTGGACCACGCCGGCCTGGCCGAGCTCGCCCTGCAGGCCCCGGCCGGTGCGGACGGGCTGGTCCTGGTCCCCTACCTCGAGGGTGAGCGGACCCCGAACCTGCCGACGTCCACCGGTTCCCTGCACGGTCTGACCCTGACGAGCACCACCCCGGCGCACCTGGCGCGCGCCGCCTTCGAGGGCCTGTTCTGCGGCCTCGCGGCCGGCGTCGACGCCCTGGTGGCCCAGGGGGTCCAGGTCCGCCGGGTCGTCCTGGTCGGTGGTGCGGCCGCCTCGCCCGCCACCCGGGCCGTGGCCCCCGCGGTGCTCGGTTGCCCCGTGGTCGTGCCACCGCCCTCGGAGTACGTCGCCGACGGCATGGCCCGGCAGGCCGCGTGGGTGCTCGCCGGTGGTGACGCACCGCCGGACTGGCAGCTCAGCGGGGAGCAGACGGTCGCCGCGGAGGCGACGCCGTGGGTGCGTGAGCGCTACGCCGCTGCGGCCGGTCACGTCCTCGACCGGGTCTGAGTCCGCAGGCCGGGAGCAGGGTGACGCCGGGATGAACTCTCGGCGACACCTCGCCCCGACGGGTGCCGCGTGGCCACGCCCGGGGGGCGCGGCGGTCCAGCATCGACGGTGTGAACCCGGTGCGGTACACCTGCCAGGACCCCGTCGCAGTCGCCCACCGCTTCGGCGCCGGGCTCCACCCCGAGAACAGCCTCACCGCGATCAGCAACGCCTGGGCGCTGGGGGTCCGCTGGTTCGAGACCGACGCGCGGGCATCCGCCGACGGCGTCGCGGTGCTGCACCACGACCGCACGCTGGCCCGGCTGTTCGGACGTGACGAGGCCGTCGCGGACCTGACCTGGGACCAGCTCCGGTCGCTGCGCACCCCGGCCGGGGACCGCCTGCTGCGCCCCAGGGACGTCCTGGAGATGTTTCCCGGGGCCCGGTTCGCGATCGACGTCAAGGACCCGGCGGTGCTGCCGGCCCTGCTGGGCGACGTGCGTCGGGCCGGTGCCGCCGAGCGGGTGTGCCTGGCCGGCGCCCCCGACGCGCTCCTGGCCCGGGCGGCCGCCGCCGAGCCGGGGCTGCGGACCGCGCTCGGCTGGCGCGCCCTGACGGCCCTGGTCGCCGCCGCGCGGCTGGCGCCGCCTGCCCGCCTGCCGACGCTGCGCGCCCGGGCGCGCGCCGTGCCTGCGGTGCCCGTGCTCGAGGTTCCTGCGGTGACACCTGTGCCTGTCGTGCACCGGTGGGCGCACGTGCCGGACCGCCTGCTGGGGGCGGGTGTGCTCACCGACGCGGTGGTCCGGCGCGCCGACCAGCTCGGGGTGCACGTCATGGCCTGGACCGTCGACCAGCCCGACCGGATGCACCACCTGCTCGACATGGGCGTCCGGGGGATCATCACCGACCGCCCCGACCTGCTGCGCGACGTGCTCCGTTCCCGAGGCGTCTGGGACCTGCCCGAGGACCCGGGGCCAAATGACGGCGGGGGCCGGTCCACCGGTGGCCCGCGGGGGTCCTCCCCCCGGGTCCGGGTGGTGGCGACCTAGTCTTCCCCGGTGCCCCGCCCCCTGGCCCACGACCCCCTCGCTGCCCTCGCCGCACGCCCGGCCGTCGCCGAGGCCGTCGACGCTGCACGGCAGGCCTGCAGCGAGCTGCGCTGGCACCCCGCGCTGCGTCGACGGACCGCGGAGGTGCGTACCGAGGCCTGCGTCCGGGCCGCCGCCGCCTCCGCCGAGGTCGACGGCGTGCGCCTGCCCCTGGCGCAGGTCCGCGCGATGGTCGTCCCCGCGCAGCAGCCGGCCGGCAGCGCTCCGACGACGGGGACCCTTCCCCGCCCGGGTGGGGCCGTCGACCCCGTGGACGCCGTCGTCAGGGGTGCGCTGCGGGCGACGCTGGACTCCTACGACCTGGCCCGGACCCTCACCCGTTCGCCCGCCCAGGTCCTGGCCCGGCTGCACACCCTCGCCGCGGCGGACCTCTTCGGCCGCGACGCGCCGCACGGCGGGCCCCGCGACCACGACTCCCTCGGTCGACCCCGCCCCGAGGCCAGGTCCCGCGTCGATGCCCTCGTGCGCCTGCTGGCAGGCGGCACCGAGGCACCTGGTCTGCTGCTGGCGGCGCTGGCCGACGCGGAGTGCACGACGACCGAGGCGTTCGTCCCCGGCTCAGGGGTCCTCGCCCGCGCGCTGGCGCGCACGGTGGTCGTGGCCACCGGCCTCGACCCGCACGGGGTCGTCGTGCCCGAGCGTCACGCCCTGGCCGACGGTCCGGGGCGGGAGGCGGCGCTCGTGGGCTACGCCCGTGGCACGCCCGAGGGCGTCGAGGCCTGGGTGCTGTGGTGGGGTCGTGCTGTCGTGGCGGGGGCCGAGCACGGCCGGGTGGTCGCCGACGAGGTCATGGCCGGCCGACTCGCCTAGGCGCGGCTCGTGGTGACCGCCGGTCCCGGCCACCCGCAGGTGCTCCTCAGCGGCGACGACGTCGTGACAGGTACCAGCCCAGACCCGCCGACGCGGTGACCACGCCCACGGCGCCCACCGCGCCGACCGTCCCGGCGGACGGCGGCGACACGGTCGCGAGCCCGCGGGCGGCCGCGGGGGGCGGGGTGAGGTGCAGCACCGGCCAGCCGTTCAGTTCGGCGTGGGCGGCCAGCTGGCGGTCGGGGTTGACCGCGTGCGGCCGGCCCACCGCCGACAGCATCGGCAGGTCGGTGACGGAGTCGCTGTAGGCGTAGCAGGCGGCCAGGTCGTAACCACGCTCCTCGGCGAGGCGGTGGAGGGCCGCGGCCTTGTTCGCGCCGTAGGCGTAGAACTCGATGACCCCGGTGTAACGACCGCCGACGATCTGCAAGGTCGAGCCGACCACGTGGTCGACCCCCAGTCGCGCGCCGATCGGGCGGACGACCTCCTCCGCCGCCGAGGAGACGATGACGACCTCCCGGTCGAACTGCTGGTGCCAGCGGATGAGCTCGGCGGCCTCCGGGTAGACCAGCGGGACCAGGACGTCGTCCAGCGCCTCCGCGACGACCTCCGCGACGACCTCGGTGTCCCAACCCGTGACGAGGTCGCTCAGCAGCTCCCGCATCCGCTCCATCTGCACGTGGTCCGCGCCACGCACCATGTAGGACGCGTGGGAGTAGACGCTGCGGGCCGCGGTGCTCGGCGGCAGCATGCCCCTGCGGCGCAGCCCCCGCCCCAGCGCGAACGTGCTCGAGGAGGCCAGCACCGTCTTGTCGAGGTCGAAGAACGCAGCGACCGGTGGGACGTTCGGCGACTGCGGCATGACCTCAGCCTACGGAGCGTGAGTGCCCTGCGCCGCCGGGGCCGACGACGAAGGTTCCGGCCCGGATGAGTTGCTTGAAGCCCGGATTACCTGCACACTTCCCGCAGGGCTTCCCCCAGCCCTAATGGACTCGGCATCGTCCCCCCCGACGCGCCGGGTCCGGCGGCCCCTGCGTCCCCCCGGCAGGGGCCGCCCCTATTTCTCCCCGTGATGATGGACGTGTCCACAGCCGTCCGGGCGTCCTGCCCTCCACAGGCCGCTCCTTCGCCTGCCCGGTCGGTCCACCCGGCGTGGCTGCATGGTCCGGACGGTCGCAGGGTGCAGCCGGGACGGGGGACGACGATGGGGACACGGACCAGCACGAGGGGGGCGGACGTCCCCCTGCCGGACCGGCCGGTCCTGTGCCTGGCCGAGGACCCCGACCTTCGGGCGGAGCTGGTCGCCGTCTGCCGTGACGCGGGCGTTCCCGTCGCCGCTGGTGCGACCGCCCCCACCGCTGCCCGCTGGAGCGCGGCGGCCATGGTGCTGCTGGACGCGGGGTCGGGTGCCCTGGTCAGGGACCTGCCCCGTCGCGACGGTGTCGTGCTGGTCGCCACGGACCCCGCGGGCGGCGAGCCGGACGGTGACGTCTGGCGCCGGGCCGTCATCAGCGGCGCCGCGCAGGTCGTCGTGCTGCCGCTTGCCCGCGGCTGGTTGCTCGACGCCGTCCGCCGGGCCACGCGGGCGGGTGGCCGGTGCGTGGCCACGGTGGGTGCCCGTGGCGGCGGCGGGGCCTCCACCGCCGCCGTGGCCCTGGCGACCGCGGCGGCCGCGGCGGGGCACCGGGTCCTGCTCGTGGACGCCGACCCGCTCGGCGGTGGGCTGGACCTGCTGCTGGGCGCCGAGGACCTGCCGGGCATGCGCTGGCCGGACCTGTGCGACGTCCGCGGCCCGCTGCCGCCGGGCGGGCTCGCCGCCGCGCTGCCGAGCGCGGACGGGGTCCTGCTCCTGTCTCACGGCCGGCACCCGGTCGAGGTGGACGTCGAGGCCGTCCGTGCCGTGCTTCGCTCCGCCCTGGAATCCCACGACCTCGTCGTCGTCGACCTGCCCCGCGGCGGCGGCCCGGCCGCACAGGCGATGTCCCTGCTGGTCGACGAGCTGGTCTGCGTCTGCCCGGCCGAGGTGCGCGCCGGGGTCGCGGCCCCCGCGGTCGTGGCCGCCTGGGCGCCGTCGTCCCGGGTGCACCTGCTCCTGCGTAGCCCGTCCCCCGGCGGCCTGCGCCCGGCAGAGGCCGCAGCCGCCGTCCGCGCCGGCCTCGAGACCGACCGGCCCGCGGCCCGTCGTCTGGGACGGGTGGACGTGGTGCGTGCCGAGCCTGGCCTGGCCGCCGCGCTGGAGCGGGGCGAGCCGTTCGCGGTCGCCGCACGCAGCCCGTTGCGCCGCTGGGCCGCCCGCTGGGTCTCCGGGTTGATGGCCGAGGGTGCACGTGAGGCCGCCTGACGCCTCCGCGGTCGCCGGCCCGCTCGCACCGCTGCTGGCCACGGCGGGTGTGACCGACGTCCTGGTCAACGGCGCGGGGCGGGTGTGGGTCGACGGCCCCACCGGTCTGGTGCGGGTCGCCGTGGCCGGGCTCGACACCGAGGAGCAGGTCCGTGCCCTGGCGGTCCGGCTGGCCGCCGCGGGGGGACGACGTCTCGACGACGCCAGCCCGTGGGTCGACGCCCGGTTGCCGGACGGCACCCGGTTGCACGCCGTGCTGCCGGTGCTGTGCCGCGGCGGCACCCACGTGAGCCTGCGGGTGCCGTCCGGGCCGTCGTTGGACCTGGCTGGGCTGGTGGCCGCGGGTGCGGTCTCACCCGGGTTGTCCGTGGCGCTGGCGCAGGTGGTCGCCGAGCGGCGCGGTCTGCTGGTCACCGGCGCGACCGGTGCCGGCAAGACGACGCTCCTGGGTGCCCTGCTCGGCCTGGTGCCGGCGTCGGAGCGGCTCGTGGTGGTCGAGGACGCCGCCGAGCTCGCCCCGCGACACCCGCACGTGGTCTCGCTCGAGGCGCGCCCGGGCAACGTCGAGGGGGCCGGGTCGGTCGGTCTGGACGTGCTCGTCCGACAGGCGCTGCGGATGCGACCGGATCGGCTGGTGGTGGGTGAGTGTCGTGGCGCGGAGGTGCGTGAGCTGCTGCTGGCGATGGGTGCTGGTCACGCCGGGGCGGCGACGCTGCATGCGGCACGACCCGAGCAGGTGCCCGTGCGGGTCGTCGCCCTGGCCGGCAGCGCGGGCATCGACCCCGCGACGGCCCTGCTGCAGCTGCGGTCGGCCGTGGAGGTGGTCGTGCCCGTGGTCCGCGGCGCGGACGGTCGGCGCCTGGTCGCGGGCATCTGGGGCTGGTCGGACCCCGGGGGAGCCGGCCCGGGCTCTGTGCAGCGGTCGGGGTCGGCGTCGCAGGCGGGTGTGGCCCCTGCGGCTGCGTTCGGGGCTTCGCCCACGCTGGTACAGCTCGTCGACGCGGACGGCGGCCGTGGGCGGGGCGGGCGCCACCTGGCCCGGGCGCGGGCCGCATGAGCCGGGCGCCGGGCCCGGCTGTGCCGTCCGGTCGCGGAGGTCCACGGCCCTCCGGGCGGCTCGAGGTCGACGAGCTGGTCCGCGCGGCGGAACGGCTCGCCGTGTGCCTGCAGGCGGGCCTGTCCTGGGCGGACGCGGTGCGGGAATCCGGTGCCGACGCCGTCGGAGGACCCCGCGTGGTGGCACCCGGTGCACGGTCGGGGCGTGGTGCGGTCCTGGTCGCGGTGAGGGTGGTCGAACGACTCGGTGCGCCCGCCGCCGAGGTGCTGCGACGTGCGGCCGGCGCGGTGCGGGAGGGGGTGGCCGCCGATGGTCGACGTGACAGCGCCGTCGCCGGTCCGGCGATGTCGGCGCGAATCGTCGGCGGCCTGCCGCTGGCCGGTCCGGTGGTCGCCGCCCTGCTCGGTGTCGACGCCTGGGACGTGCTCGTGGGCACGTCCTGGGGCCGTGCCTGCGGCCTGGGCGGGGTCGTGCTGCTGGTGCTGTCCTGGTGGTGGTCCGCCCGGCTGGTCCGCCGGGCGAGGGAGGCCGCCGGTCGCGACGGCGGGGTCGACGAGGCGGTCGTGTGCGATCTGGTGGCGGCCTCGCTGGACGCGGGCGTGGCCACCTCCAGCGCGCTACGGGAGGTCGCGGCGGCGCTGGTCGCGGTGCCCGGTGCCGACACCCGTGATCTCGCCGACGACCTGCTGCGCGTCGCCGCCGGGCTCGACACCGGTGACATGCGACTGGTCGTGGTCCACCGGGCGCTGGCGCCCCTGCTGGAGGCGGTGTCGTTCTCGCTGCGCACGGGGGCACCGGCTGGTCGGCCACTGCTGCTGGCCGCGGAGGAGGTCAGACGCGCCCAGGAGCAGCGCACCGCGACGGCGACGGCGCGACTGGCAGCCTCGCTCGTGCTGCCCCTGGGTCTGGCGGCCCTGCCCGGGTTCCTGCTGCTCGGCATCGCGCCCGTCGTGGTGCACCTGCTGGGTGCGGGCCTGCGGTGAGCGTGGCCTGGGGTGGGTGGCGTGCCTGGGGGCCGTGCCTGATGCGGCCGTGGTGCGTCCACAGCCCGGGCAGCGCCTCGTCGTCCACCGGTGGTGCCTCGGGGCCATCGGCGCCGACCGCTTCGGGCGCACTGTCGACCTGGGTCCGGACGGGTCCCGCCGCCCCTGGGGCGGCACGAGGAGAGGAGACGCACATGGACGCCGACACGAAGACCGAGGGGGACGCGAGGGCAGACGGGTCCCCGCACCGCGCGGCGGGCGAGGGGGCTGAGTCCGACGGGGCTGCCGGGTACGGCGCGGACGGCGGGACCACGAGGGACGGGCACTCCCAGGACGGGACCCGCGGCGGCGGCGACATCGGTATGGCCACCGCGGAGTACGCGGTGGCGACGCTGGCTGCGGTGGGGTTCGCGGGGCTGCTGTTCGCCGTGCTGCGCAGCGGGGAGGTTCAGGAGCTGCTCCTGGAGCTGGTCAGGCGTGCGCTCACGTCCGTCTGAGCCGCGGCGCCTCCGCTGGGGCGACGCCGGGACCGTGACCGCCGAGCTGGCGGTCACGTTCCCGGTGGTCCTGCTTGCCCTCGCCGTCGTCCTCTTCGCGGGGTCGGCGGCCAGGGCCGGGGTGAGCTGCGTGGACGGGGCGCGTGCCGCCGCCCGTGCCGTGAGCGCGGGGGAGGCGGACGCCACGGCCGTCGCCCAGGCGCGCGCTGTGCTGGACCGGGCGGCCGAGGTGAGCGTGTCCCGTACCTCCAGGGGCGGGCCGGGAGGGGGCGGGCTGGTGACGGTCACCGTCCGCCTCGAGGCGGCCGCGGCGGTGGTCCCGACCTGGTCCGACGACCGGGCCTGGCGGGTCCCGGTCACGTGCCAGGCCCGGGCGTGGCAGGAGCCGACCGGGTGAGCGGCGGTCTCGTCCTGACCGCGACCGCTCTGGCGGGCATGCTCCTGGGCTGCACCGTGGTGGGTGGTGTGTCGCAGGTCGCGCTCGCCCGGGCCGGTGCTGACACCGCGGCGGACCTGACGGCCCTGGCCGTCGCCGGCAGGCTGGTGCGGGGCGAGCCCCACAGCGCTGCCTGCGGCGTGGGTGCTCAGGTGGCGGACGCATCGGGGGCGACGGTGGTCGGCTGCAGCGTCACCGGGGCAGAGGCCTCGGTGCAGGTGACGGTGTCGGTGCTGGGGCTGGGGCTGGAGGCCACGGTGACCGCCCGGTCACGGGCGGGACCGCTGCGGCCGTGACGATTTAGGTGCTTGCACGTGGTCGCGACGTCAGGGCGTCGTGGGCTTCCGCCACGAGGCGTGCGCAGAGCCGGTGCCGATGTCTGCGCGCGCCTCAGGTGGGCAGTAGGGCAGCCACTCAGGTCGCTCGCACGGCACACCGCTCAGGAGCGGTCGGTGGCCGTGCTGCCCGAGCCGCCGGTGCCCGAGCCGTCGGAGGGAGAGCTGTCGGTGCCCGAGCCCTCGGAGGGAGAGCTGTCGGGTCGGGTGCTCGGGGCGGTGGGCCGGGAACCGGTGTCGTCACCGGGTGCCATGGCGGTCTTCGAGCCGGTGTCGCGACCGACGGTGGTCTGAGGCCCTGTGCCCCCGACAGCCGGGTCCCGGCCCGCTCTCGGCTGCGAACCCGTGTCGCGGTCGGGGTCCCGGCGGGCGAACGGGGGGGGCGAGGCGGTGCCGGACGCCGACGCGTTGCGCTGCGACTCGACCGACTGGCGCGACTGGACCTCGGACTCGACCCGGCGCAACCGCTGGAGCTCCCGGCGACGGCGGCTGGCCTTGCGGGCACCGGAGCGCAGGGCGAGCACACCGAGCTCCAGCAGCAGCAGCGTCACCGCTCCGAGTGCGAACACCACGACGGCCGAGGTCTCGACCGTGAGGCCGAAGAGGCTGAAGGACACGTCTGACCCCGGTTCCCCCGGCATGGCCCCGGCGACGACGAAGCCACCCAGGCCGAGGCCGACGAGCACCAGGATGAGTCCGAGGACTGCCATGACGACCTCTTCCCGCCGCGAGCGGCGCGTACTTCGGTGAGTTCTCACATGGACCGTGCTGTCGCGGCCACGCTAGCGACCCCCCGTGTCCCGGGGCGTCCGGCGCGCTGGAGGAGACGGCGGGGACGAGACGGCGGGGACGAGACGGCGGGGACGAGGCGGCGGGGACGAGGCGGCGGGGACGAGGCGGCGGGGACGAGGCGGCGGGGACGAGGCGGTGCAGAGAAGGCGGCGCGGACGGGAGGCAGCCTCGCCGAACGGGCTAGCGAGCTAGCGGCGCGGTCACGGTGACCCGGCCGGTCGGGTTCGGGTGGACCTCAGATCGCGGTCGCCTGCCCGAGCAGGGCCACCGCCCCCGCCTTGTCCAGCTGCTGGTTGCCGGAGCCGCAGCCGCCGCGCACCACGCAGGCCGGGCAGCCGGTCCGGCACGGGCACGACGCCACCGCGTCCCGCGCGGCCCGCGCCCAGACTTCGGCCGCCTCGAACACGCGTTCCGCGTACCCCGCCCCACCCGGCCAGGTGTCGTGTACGACGAGCAGCGGCCCGGCGGCGTCGGGATGCTGCACCTCGTGGGAACCCGCGACGTCGAAGGTGTCGCAGGTCGCCACTATCGGGACCATGGCCACGGCCGCGTGCTCGGCGGCGTGCAGCGCGCCGAGTGCGCGGACCGGGTCCCGGAGCAGCTCCTCGCCGGCGCGTTCGTCCGGCGCCCACCAGGTCCCCCTGGTCCGGAACGACCGTTCCGGCAGGTCGAGGTCCTCGTGCCCGAGCGCGGCTCCCGTGCTCGGGTCCACCCGGACGAAGCCGGTCGTGCGGGAGACCACGTCGACCGTGCCGTGCTCCAGCCGGCCGTGGCCCAGGGCGCGGGCGGCATCCCGGCCCAGGAGCCGGGTACGCGTGCGGGTCCGCGCGTAGGTGACGAAGCCGGGGTCGCAGGCCCGCAGCAGGGCTACCCCGCCGTCCAGGTCGAGCTCTTCGACCAGGTAGGTGCGCAGCAGGTGGGAGTACACGGCCCCGGGGTGCACCACCTGCTCCGCCCGCGAGGACTCCACCGTCCCCAGCACCCGCCCCGTGCCAGTCTCCACGAGCTGCACCTGCCCCCGGCCGCTGCCGCGCAGGTCCACCCGCGGACGTTCCGGGCGGGCCCAGAACCAACCGCCCGGCCGGCGCCGCAGGTCCCCCCGCTCCACCAGGACGTCGACCACCTGCCGGGCGGCCGCACCGAAGGCCGGCAGGTCCGCCTCGAGCAGCGGCAGCTCTGCCGCGGCGGCGGCCAGGTGGGGAAGGAGCACATACGGGTTGTCGGTGTCGCTGACGACCGCCTCGACCGGCGCGTCCAGGACGCGGTCGGGGTGGGCGAGGACGTAGGCGTCGAGCGGATCGTCGCGGCTCACCAGCACTGCCGTCCCGGGTAGGTCGCCCCGCCCCGCCCGGCCGGCCCGCTGGCGGAGCGAGGCCACCGACCCCGGCCAGCCGGCCATTACCACGGCGTCCAGGCCCGAGACGTCCACCCCGAGCTCCAGGGCCGAGGTGGCAGCGACCGCGAGAAGCTCCCCGTCGCGCAGGGCACGCTCGGTCGCCCGGCGCTCCTGCGCGGTGTGGCCACCGCGGTAGGGCACCACCCTGCGGGCCAGCTCACCACCCACCCCCGGCCCGTGCCGGGACACCAGTGCGTCACGGGTACGGGCCGCCATGGTCTCCGTCGCCCGCCGCGAGGGCATGAACGCCACGGTCGTGACGTGGTCGCTGACCAGGTCCGCGACCAGGTCGGCGGACTCGGCGACCGCGCCGCGGCGGTGCACCCGCTCCTGCTCGTGCTCCGGGCCGGCGCCGGGCGCCACGGGGTCCCACAGCAGCAGCGCGGCCCCCGGGTCGGGGGAGCCGTCGTCCTCGACGGCCTGCACGTCGAGCCCCGTCAGCCGGGACGCGGTGCGCCCGGGCTCGGCCACCGTCGCGCTGCACAGCACGAACGTCGGAGTGGCGCCGTGCGCCGCCGCGACCCGACGCAGCCGTCGCAGCACCGCCGCCACGTGGGCGCCGAAGACCCCGCGGTAGACGTGGCACTCGTCGACGACGACGTACTGCAGCCGCCGCAGCAGCCTGCTCCAGCGCTCGTGGTCGGGCAGCAGCGTGTGGGCCAGCAGGTCGGGGTTGGACAGCACCAGGTGCGCGTGGTTGCGGACCCAGGCCCTCTCCTCCCGGCTGGCGTCGCCGTCCACGGTGCCGGTGCGCAACCCCGGAACAGCCAGCCCGGCCAGGCGGCGCTCCTGGTCGGCGGCGAGTGCCTTGGTCGGCGACAGGTACAGGGTGGTCGGCGCGGTCCGCCAGCCCTGACCGGTGCCCCCCTCGAGGGCGGCGGTAGCCGCCGGCAGCAGGTAGGCGAGCGTCTTGCCGGACGCGGTCCCGGTGGACACCACGACGTGGCGACCGGCGCGGGCGGCCTCCGCCGCCTCCACCTGGTGCGACCACAGCGACGTGATCCCCTGCGCGTGCAACGAGGTGACCAGGGCCGGGTGCACCCAGCCGGGCACGGCCACCGGGCGGGCCGGACGGGGCGGGCGGACGTGGACGTGACGCAGGCAGGCAACCGCTCGCGGGGACGACGCCAGCGCGCCGGCCGCCGCAGGCAGCGGGAGCGCCAGGTCCGTCGTGTCCATCCCTCAAGAGTGCCCTCAGGGGGCGACACAAGCGGCGGCGGCACGCGTGGATGGGACGTTAGGGCGCGGTCGATGATTGACTGTGCCGAGAATCAAGGCCGGGAAGACCCCCCGGGCGATCACAAGGAGGACCCCGTGGACCTGTCCCTGGCCACGCGCCCGGAAGGCGACCGCACCGTCGTCGAGGTCGGCGGCGAGATCGACGTGTACACCGCGCCGCAGCTGCGCAGCGCCCTCAACGACGCCGTGGCCGACGGCGCTCGCCACCTTGTGGTGGACATGACCGGCACCGAGTTCCTGGACTCCACGGGGCTCGGGGTCCTGGTCGGCGGGCTGAAGCGGGTGCGCACCATGGACGGCGACCTCGAGCTGGTCTGCGCGAGCGAGAAGATCCTCAAGGTCTTCCGCATCACCGGTCTCACCAAGGTCTTCACCATCCATGCCAGCATCGAGGACGCGCTCGCCGCTGGCCGCTCCCAGTGACCGGCCCGGCTGGACCGGCACCGCAGTGAGCGCCGTGGCCGGCCCGGACGACGTCGTCCTGAGGGTCGGTGGCTCCCCGGAGAACGTGCGCACCGCCCGTCTGGTGGCTGCGGCCGTGGCACGACGCGAGGGCCTGCCGGAGGACCGGGTCGACGAGGTGCGGATCGCTGTGGGCGAGGCCGTCACGTGGGCCATGAACACCGTCACCGACCATGTGGTCGAGCTCGTCCTGGGGCCCGGCCAGGACGGCACGGGTGCGTTCGTGGTCCGGGTCGCGGGCGGGCTGACGTCCGAGGACGCGGTCTCGCCGGGCGGTGGGGACCCCGGCAGCACCGACGGGTTGGCGCTGGCGCTGCTGCGTGGGCTTGCGGACGAGGTCGAGATCGACGGCGACGCGACGGTCCTCACCTGGGGTGACACCGTCCCGACGTGACGTGGTTCACTCTCCCGGTGCCGCTCTGGTCCCCGGGTGCGACCCACCCCCTAGACTCCGAGCCCTCCCGCTCCGTGGGGGACAGTGCCGACGGCGACCGCGACGACGGGGTCGGGTCGGTGGCTACGGTCCCCGCACGTGTGGTGCCCGCGACCAGTCCGAGGAGGACCTCCCGATGCCCGACCCCGTGCTCGCCGCTGCGACCGGTACGACCGTGGACTTCGGCCTGGGCTCGGGGCTGATCGTCGGCCTCGTCCTGCTCGTGGCCGTCGGCTCGCTCGCCATGGCCGCCATGTTCCGCACACAGGTCCTGGCCGCGGCCGAGGGCACGCAGGGCATGAAGGTCATCGCGGTCGCGATCCAGGAAGGCGCCACGGCGTACCTGAACCGGCAGTTCAAGACCCTCGCGGTGTTCGTCCTGCTCGTGTTCGGGCTGCTGTTCCTGCTGCCCGGTGACTGGGACATCCGGACCGGGCGCAGCATCGCCTTCGTCGTCGGGGCCGTCTTCTCCGCCGGCATCGGCTACCTCGGCATGTGGCTGGCCACCCGGGCGAACCTGCGGGTCGCCGCGGCCGCCCGCCACCCCAACGGCCGTGACAACGGGATGCGGATCGCGATCCGCACCGGTGGCACGGTCGGCATGGCGACGGTGGGGCTGGGCCTGCTGGGCGCCTCGCTGGTCGTGCTGCTCTACCGCAGCGACGCGCCGACGGTCCTGGAGGGCTTCGGGTTCGGTGCCGCCCTGCTGGCGATGTTCATGCGGGTCGGCGGCGGCATCTTCACCAAGGGGGCCGACGTCGGCGCCGACCTGGTCGGCAAGGTGGAGAAGAACATCCCCGAGGACGACCCGCGCAACGCGGCCACGATCGCCGACAACGTGGGCGACAACGTGGGTGACTGCGCCGGCATGGCGGCCGACCTGTTCGAGTCCTACGCCGTCGTGCTGGTCGCGGCGCTGATCCTGGGCAAGGCGGCCTTCGGCGAGGCCGGCCTGGTGTTCCCCCTCATCGTCCCCGCCCTCGGCGCCCTGACAGCAGCCCTCGGGGTGTACCTGATCAGGCCGCGGCCCGGTGAGTCCGGCCTGACGGCCATCAACCGCGGCTTCTACGCATCGGCCCTGATCTCGGCCCTGCTGTCCACGGCCGCCGCCTACCTGTACCTGCCCGGCTCCTTCGCCGAGCTGACCCAGGTGTCCGACGCCGACATCCTCGAGCTGCCCGGCGACCCCCGCTTCGTGGCCTCGGTCGCCGTGTTCACCGGCATCGTGCTCGCCGGGGTCATCCTCTGGCTCACGGGCTACTTCACCGACACCGCCAAGCCTCCGACCACCAACGTGGCCGAGACCAGCCTCACCGGCCCGGCCACCGTCATCCTGTCCGGCATCGGCCTCGGCCTGGAGTCCGCGGTGTACACCGTGGCCGTCCTGGCCGCCGCGGTGTTCGGGCTGTTCCTGCTCGGCGGCACCTCGGTGATCCTGTCTCTCTTCCTCATCGCGCTGGCCGGCTGCGGCCTGCTGACCACGGTCGGCGTCATCGTCGCGATGGACACCTTCGGCCCCGTGTCCGACAACGCCCAGGGCATCGCAGAGATGTCTGGAGACGTGGACGAGGCCGGCGCGCAGATCCTCACCGACCTCGACGCAGTCGGCAACACCACCAAGGCCATCACCAAGGGCATCGCGATCGCCACCGCCGTCCTGGCCGCGACGGCCCTGTTCGGCTCCTACACCGACGCCATCCGGATCGCGCTCATCGACGCCGGCGCGGCCGCCGACAGCGTGGACTACGGCATCGTCAGCCCCGCCACACTGGTCGGCGTCCTGCTCGGGGGCGCGGTCGTGTTCCTGTTCTCCGGCCTGGCCATCAACGCCGTCGGTCGGGCCGCGGGTGCGGTCGTGTTCGAGGTCCGCCGTCAGTTCCGGGACATCCCCGGGATTATGGAGGGCACCACGCGTCCGGAGTACGGCAAGGTCGTCGACCTCGTCACCAAGGACTCCCTTCGCGAGCTGGCGACCCCCGGTCTGCTCGCCGCGTTCGCGCCCATCGCCGTCGGCTTCGGCCTGGGTGTGGGCCCGCTCGCCGGTTACCTGGCCGGTGCGATCGGCACCGGTGCACTGATGGCGGTGTTCCTGGCCAACGCGGGCGGCTCGTGGGACAACGCCAAGAAGCTGGTCGAGGACGGCGCCCACGGCGGAAAGGGTTCCCTGGCCCACGAGGCGGTCATCATCGGCGACACCGTCGGGGACCCGTTCAAGGACACCGCGGGCCCGGCCATCAACCCCCTGCTCAAGGTCATGAACCTGGTCGCCGTGCTCATCGCCCCGGCCGTGGTCAGCCTCAGCGTCGGCGACGGCCAGGACGACACGCTGCGGTACGGCATCGCCGGCGTCGCCCTTGCGATCATCGTGGTGGCCGTGGTCGTGGCCAAGCGGCGCAAGGTGACCATGACCGACGACGTCCCGGTGGCCCGCTCGGTCTAGCTCGCCGTTTCGACGCAACGGCACTCTGTGCCGGTCTTGCCGACGCAGGGTGCCGTTGTGGCAGCCGGGTTTGGACGCAGGGTGTCGTTGTGGTCGGCCGGCAGGCGGCGGGCGCGACTCAGGCGCCGAAGCGCTCCACCGCACGCATCTTGTTGCTCACGTCCAGGGCGGCGACCTTGTACGCCTCCGACAGCGTCGGGTAGTTGATCACCGTGTCCACCAGGTAGTCGACCGTGCCGCCGCAGCCCATGATCGCCTGGCCGATGTGGACCAGGTCGGTGGCGCCCGTGCCGAACAGGTGGACGCCGAGGAGCTCACGGGTGCCGGTGTGCACGAGCAGCTTGAGCATGCCGTAGGAATCACCGACGATCTGCCCGCGGGCCAGCTCCCGGTAGCGGGCGACACCGGTCTCGTAGGGCACGGAGTCCGCCGTCAGCTCGGCCTCGGTGCGCCCGCAGTAGCTGATCTCGGGGATCGTGTAGATCCCGATCGGCTGCAGCGCCGTCAGGTCGCGGACGGGTTCGCCGAACGCCTCGTTGGCGGCGATCCGGCCCTGGTCCATGCTCGTCGCGGCCAGGGCGGGGAAGCCGATCACGTCCCCGACGGCGAAGATGTGCGGCACCTCCGTCCGGTAGTGGTGGCCCACCCGGATGCGACCGCGCGAGTCGGCGGTGAGACCGGCGGCGGCCAGGTCCAGCCCGTCCGTCTGCCCCTGCCGGCCGGCGGAGTACATGACCGTCTCGGCGTGGATCTGCTTGCCTGAGGACAGGGTCGTGATCGTGCCGCTGCCGTTGGCCTCGACCGATGCCACCTCCTCCCCGAGGCGGAACGACACGGCTTGGTCGCGCAGATGGAACTTGAGGGAGTCCACGACCTCGGGGTCGCAGAACTCCAGCAGCGTCGGGCGCTTGTCGATCACGGTCACCCGGGTGCCCAGCGCGGCGAACATGGACGCGTACTCGATCCCGATCACCCCGGCCCCGGCGACCACCATCGAGGTCGGCACCTGCTGCAGCTCGATCACCCCGTCGGAGTCCACGACCCGGGGGCCGAACTCGACCTCGGTGGGTCGGGCGGGGGAGGTGCCCGTCGCGATGACGATCGCGGCGGCGCTGACGACCGCGTCGACCCCGCCTGCGTCCGCGGAGACCGCGACGGTGTGCGGGCCGGTGAAGCGGGCCCACCCGCTCATCAGGTCCACGTGGTTGCGCAGCAGCTGGGCGCGGACCACCTCGACCTCGCGACCGATGACGTGCTGGGTACGCGCGAGCAGGTCCTGCACGGTGATGTCGGCCTTGACCCGGTAGCTCGCGCCGTACACGTCCCGCTGCGCCATGCCGGTCAGGTACATGACGGCCTCGCGCAAGGTCTTGGACGGGATGGTGCCGGTGTTGACGCACACCCCGCCCACCATGTTGGTGCGCTCCACCACGCAGACCCGTCTGCCGAGCTTGGCGGCCGCGATGGCCGCCTTCTGACCGCCGGGGCCGGAGCCGATGACGAGCAGGTCGTAGGTGTAGGCCGGCGTGCTGTCGTCGCTCACCTGCAGGAGTGTGCCGAGCGCGGGGTCGCGTGGCTACGGGCCGCGGCCCTCAGCTGTTGGACTCCCGCCACTGGGCGAGGCGCTCCTGGCTGCGCACCACCCGCAGCATGGTGGTCAGCAGCAGGCCGCCGACCATGTTGCCGAGCACCGCCCAGGCGAAGAACGGGAGCCACTCGAGGACACCGACGCCGGGCTCGCCGTGGTGAAAGGCGACGAAGATGATGATCGAGTCGAGGATGGAGTGGAACAGGCCCCCGCCGACGATGACGAAGGCGATGCCGACCGCGGCGATGATCTTTGCGACGTCGCTGTCGGTGCCGCTCTGCATCCGGGTCAGCAGCGTGATCGCCGCACCGGCCAGGACGGCGAGGCAGAACGTGCGCAGGTCGAACGGCGCTTCGGTGAACTCCCGGGCACTGGTCCCTGCGACCTCGCCCAGCTCCGGCAGACCGGTGGCGATGAGCCAGGCGATCACGAAGCCCCCGGCCAGGTTGCCCACCAACGTCCCGCCCCACAGCCGTAGCAGCTGCAGCACGGTCGCCTCCTTGGCCGCCACCACCATGACCGGGATGTGGAACCCCTCGGTGAACAGCTCGCTGTGCCCCAGGCGCAGGGCGATGAACGCGATCGAGAAGGCCAGCGCGCCCAGCAGCCGGCTGCCGGTGGCGTCCTCGACCAGGAAGAGCGCCAGCACCCCGACGCCGACCTCGATGCCGGCGACGACGCCGGTGGCCAGCAGGTCGTACCAGGACCGGTGCAGCCGTGGTGTGCCTTCGACGATCCCCCGGTCCAGGGCGCGGTCCTTCTCCTCGGTGGTGGCGTCGTCGTCGGTGCGCTCGGAGGGGTCGTCCAGGTCGGCGGGGGGCTCGGGGGTCACCGCCCGAGCCTGCCGCCTCCGGAGGGAGTTCCGCCACGGCTCGCGGTCACGCTGCCGTGCCGGGCCGCCGACCCACCTACCGTGGCGGCGTGAGCCAGCCGACCGTCCCACCGCCCCCGCTCGTCGCCCCTGGGCTCACCCTGCTCCGTGAGGACCTGACCGCGGCGGGCTACACCGTGGACGGCGTGACGGTCCGGCTGGGCGACATCGCCGCCCGCGCGCTGTCCCGGGACCAGGCGGTCCCGGCCCGGCGTGGGCTGGCCGACGCCGAGGACCCCGTCGCCGTCCTCATCAGGCTGTTCACCCTCGGTGACGCCGTGCCGGTCCAGGCAGCGGCCGCCGCGCTGCCGGCCCTGGGGGTGGACGGTGCCGTCGACCTGGGCCTGCTGGAGCGCCTCGCCGGGACCGTTGACGTCGGGGCCGGCGACCGCTGCGTCCGGGCGTGCGTCGACCTGCAGCCGCACGCCGTGGCCGACGACCTGGGGGAGTCCTCGTGGTGGGTATGCGCAGACCTCGGCGAGCTCGCCCACGGCGGCGGGGTCCTGCCCACCGGGCACGTCCTGGGGGTCGGTGCCGCCTCCACGACGCTCGTGGAGGCGACCATCCCGCCGGTACGGGGCCAGCGCTGCCTCGACGTCGGCGCCGGGTCGGGCGTGCAGTCGCTCCACCTGTCCCGCACCGCTGCCCACCTGGTTGTCACCGACGTGTCGGAGCGGGCGAACGCGTTCGCCCGTGTCACCGCCGCCCTGAACGACGTCGCCATCGACGTGCGCACCGGGAGCCTCTTCGAAGCCGTCCGGGGCGAGCGTTTCGACCGTGTCGTGGCCAACCTGCCGTTCGTGGTGACGCCGCGCCGTGACGACGTCCCCACCTACACCTACCGCGACGCAGGCCTGGCCGGTGACGACGTGGTCCGTCGGATGCTGCTGGAGGCGCCGCTGCACCTGAGCGAGGGCGGGCTGGCGCAGTTCCTGGGCAACTGGGAGGACCGCGCCGACGAGCCGTGGACCGACCGGGTCGACGGCTGGGTGGCAGCGGCCGCAGCCTCGGTCGCGGAGGCGAGCGGGGGGCGTGACGTGATCGACGTCTGGGTGGTGCAGCGCGAGCTCGCCGACCCGGCGCTGTACGCCGAGGCGTGGATCGGCGACGGCGGTCGCCCGGCCCCGGACGAGGCCGACGCCTGGTACCGGGCCTGGCTGGACGACTTCGCCGAGCGGGGTGTCGAGGCGGTCGGGTTCGGCATGGTGACTGTGCGCCGTCGCGCCGGCGACCCCGCGACCCCGCCGCTGCGCCGGACGGACGACGAGCACGCCGTCATCCCCGGTGCCTGGCGCGACGTCCTCGCGGCCGGTCTCAGCGGGCACGACGCCCTCGGTCGCGTGGGCGCCCACGTCGACCTCGACGCCCTGCTCCTCACCCGCCCGGTGCTCGCCCCCGGTGTCGTGGAGCGTCGCGAGCTCGACCCCGGTGAGGTGGACCCCCGTGCGGTCCACCTGGTCGACACCCGCCGCCGCGGCCTCGTGGTGGAGGCCTCGACGGCGCTCGCCGGCCTGGTGGGTGCCTGTGACGGCGAGCTCACGGTCGGCCAGGTCGTGGCAGCGCTGGCGGTGCTGCTGGAGGTCGAGGAGGCCCACCTACGGGCGGGCCTGCTGCCGGCCGTCCGCGACCTGGTCGCGGAGGGCCTGCTCGTCCTGCCCTGACACCGGGCCCGGGAATCACGATACGGTCGCACACCGCCGATCAAGGGGAGCTCGAATGGACCTGAGTGATGTCAAGGCGGTCGTCGGCGACGCCGCCCACATGAGCCTGCAGGACGCGGCGACCATCACGACCTTCATGCGCGACCACAACGTGCGGGACGTGCTGGAGCTCGGTTTCCAGAACGGGGTCTCGACCTCGTACATGGCCAGTGAGCTGCACAACGCGGACGCGGGGCACATCACGACTATCGACCTGCTCAAGCCCGAGCGGGTCGGCAAGGAACCGATCGAGTCCTTCCTGGACGACCTGGGCCTGCGGAGCAGGGTGACGATCTTCTACGAGCCGTCCAGCTACAACTGGCGGCTGATGAAGATGCTGAAGGAGGATCCCGAGCCGCGCTTCGACATGTGCTATCTGGACGGGGCGCACAGCTGGGCGGTCGATGGGTTCGCCTTCTTCCTGGTCGACAAGCTGCTGCGTCCGGGCGGCTGGTTGATCATGGACGACCTCAACTGGTCGTTCGCGACGAGCCCCACGCTCCGCAACGCCGACTGGGTCCTCGCCCTCCCGGAGGACGAGCGGGTCATCCCCCAGATCAAGAGGGTGTACGAGGTGCTCGTGAAGACCCACGAGGGCTACGACAGCTTCCGCACCGAGGGCGAGTGGGCCTTCGCCCGCAAGCGACCGGTCGTCCCCGCCCCGGTGAGGACCGTCCGCGAGACCGTGGTGAAGCGCGAGTACGTCGGCCTCGGTGGGGCGCTGCTGACGGTGGGTGGCCGCGCGCGGCGCAAGGTCGCCCGGGCGAGGCGGGCCCGCGCCGCACGCTGAGGCCCGGCTCCTGGGGTCAGCGCGAGCACCACGGCCGCCGCGGCCGGAGCGCCGACAGCCACGCTGGCCAGCAGCCAGGTCGTGGCGTCCGGTGCCACCACCGACTGCCCGCGCTGCGCCTGCACGAACAGCGTGACCATCAGCCCGAGGTAAGCGGCCGCGGCCAGCGAGACCACTGCCGCTGCCGCCGTTCGTCGACCCGGAGCACCCCGCGGGCGGCCAGCCACGTCAGCAGCAGGGCGACCAGGGGCAGCACCTGCAGGGCGTGAAGCCCGACGAAGTGGGCCACCCGGGCGTCCCCGGCCGCTGTCGACCAGCCCAGCAGCGGCAACCCCGGTCCGCCGTCGGTGGCGCCGACGGTGTGCCCGCCGATCATGCGCGCGCCAGCCTCGATCTGGCCCGGGCGTGGGCCCGTCATGACGTAGCCGCTCATCGCGCCGACGGTCATCAGGGGCACGGCCAGCGTCATCGCCAGGCCCACGGGGCCGTGGAGCCGACCGCGGGCGAGCACGACGCCCGCCACGGCCGCGACGACGCTGAAGGTGCCGACCCCGGCAGCCATCACCGCCCACAGGGCCGCGTCCAGCGCGGTGGACACGTTGAAGTGCGAGGCCACGCCGCGGGCCGCCTGAAGGGTGATGACGCCGATCTCGACCACCATCGACCAGCCGAGCACCTCCAGGGCGATGCGCAGCCGGCGTGTGCGCTCGACGTGGTGGTAGATCCACAGCATCGCCGGGGCGAAGGCGACGAAGGACATCGCGAACCTGAGGGGCTTGTCCCACGCCGGTGCGCCGGCGACGACGGTCGGGTCCAGCAGGCCGAGCACCGACGAGGCCGGGAGCAGGACGAGGTTCACCACGAGCAGCACGGTGAGGGCAGGGCTGACGGACCAGGCCGCCCGCGCCAGGCCGTTCACGCCGGGACCTGCTCGGCACGGGCACCGCGAGGACCGGGACCGGCAGCGGGGTCGCCGTGGCGGCGCAGGTGCCGCTCGCGCAGTACCAGGAAGACGGGGAAGGTGAACGCCACCGCGACGGCGAATGAGCCCTGCAGGTAGCCCTGCGCGCCGCTGAACGACAGGACGTTCAGCCACCAGGTGCCGACCAGCCCGACCAGGGCCAGCAGGGAGTAGAGGACCAGCACGGAGACCTCCTGGGTTAACGGCGTTAACTTCGTGTCAGGACTGTAGGGTGAACGGTGTTAACAGCACCAGACCTGCGCGGCGACGGCTGTCGGGACGCGACCGAGGACGGGAGGTCCGAGTTGGCCAGGGCCCCGCTGACCCTCGACCTCCTGGTCGCCACCAGCCGGGCCCTGCTGGTCCAGGGCGGCCCCGACGCGGTCGTGGTCCGCGAGGTCGCCCGCAGGCTCGGGGTGAGCGCCCCGGCCCTGTACCGCCACGTCAGCGGTCGTGACGACCTGCTCACCCTGCTGATCGCGGCGTGCAACGACGAGGTCACCGACGCCTGCCAGGCGGCAGCGGACGCCTGTCCACCCACCGACCACCCGGCACGGCTGCGTGCTGCCACCTGGGCGTTCCGCACCTGGGCGTGCGACCACGCGCCGGAGTTCGGACTGGTCTGGGGTACCCCGATCGCGGGCTACCGGGCCCCCGTCGACGGCCCCACCAGCAGCAGCGGACGCCGCTTCGGTGAGCTCTTCGGCAGCATCTTCGGCGACCTGCTGCGGACCGGGCGGTTGCGAACCGTGCCCGACGAGGACCTGCCGGCCGAGCTGCGCGAGGACCTGCGACGCGCCGCGGCGACGATTGGCCTGCCGATGCGTCCGGGTCAGCTGCACCCGTTCGTGGTGGGGTACCAGCGCATGCTCGGGGTGGTGTCGGTCGAGGTGTCCGGGCACCTGCGCTGGGCCTTCGACGACGCCGGGACGTTCGTCCGGCAGCAGCTGCTGGCCCTGGAGGCCGACCTGCTGCTGCCGGTCACCAGCGCAGACCGGCCGCCGTCAGGTCCACCGTGACGCGGAACCGCTCGTGGCTGCTGAACGGCACCCGCTCGTGCGGTACGGCGACCTCCAGCGCCGACGCGGCGTCCAGCAGGACCAGGTCGTAGGCGAGGCGCACCGCGAGCAACCGCTGCCCCCGGGCCAGCACCGACGCGTCCGACAGCAGCCGCTCCGCCTCCGCCTCCAGTCGGCGCAGGTCGCTGACCAGGCGCTGCAGCGGCGGGGCGGTCGGCTCCTGCGGGCGCACGAAAGGCCGCCGCCACCACGGGACGAGCACGCGCGGTGGCGGGACCGGCTGCCTCGTCGCTAGGCCCACGTGCCAAGGATGCGCCCTCATCCGGTCGTTGTCAGCACGGGGCGGTCACTGCCGTTGGACGCCCCCCTACCTGGCTACGGCTACCGTTGCGCGGTCGGGCGAGCTCCGCCCGCAGGAGAGGACGCACCGCGTGGCTGGCACTGCAACGCCCGGATCCCGGGCCCTCGTCATCGTGGAGTCGCCTGCCAAGGCGAAGACCATCGGTGGCTACCTCGGCGACGGCTACGTCGTCGAGGCCTCCGTCGGCCACATCCGCGACCTGCCGCAGCCGTCGGAGCTGCCCCCGGACATGAAGAAGGGTCCGTACGGCAAGTTCGCCGTCGACGTGAGCAACGGCTTCGACCCCTACTACGTGGTCGACGCCGACAAGAAGAAGAAGGTCACCGAGCTCAAGCGCGCCCTCAAGGACGTCGACGAGCTCATCCTCGCCACCGACGAGGACCGCGAGGGCGAGGCCATCGCGTGGCACCTGCTCGAGGAGCTCAAGCCCAAGGTCCCGGTCAAGCGGATGGTGTTCCACGAGATCACCCGGGAGGCCATCGCCCGGGCCCTCGAGGCGACCCGCGACATCGACACCGCCCTGGTGGACGCCCAGGAGACCCGCCGCATCCTGGACCGGCTCTACGGCTACGAGGTCAGCCCCGTGCTGTGGCGCAAGGTCCGCCAGGGCCTGTCCGCGGGCCGGGTGCAGTCCGTGGCCACCCGTCTGGTCGTCCAGCGCGAGCGAGAGCGGATGGCCTTCGTCGCCGCCGACTACGCCAGCATCTCCGCGACCTTCTCCGCCCCCGACGACCGGCAGCGCTTCTCGGCCCGGCTCACCTCGCTGGACGGCGCCCGGGTCGCCACCGGGCGCGACTTCGACGACCTGGGCCGGCTGAAGAACGCCGAGGTCGCCGTGCTCGGCTCCGCCGGTGCCCGCACCCTCGTGGGGGCGATGACCGACTCGCAGTTCACCGTCACCCGCGTGGAGGAGAAGCCCTACACGCGTAAGCCCGCCGCCCCGTTCACGACCTCCACGCTGCAGCAGGAGGCCTCCCGCAAGCTGCGGCTGAGCAGCAAGGACGCCATGCGCGTGGCCCAGTCGCTGTACGAGGGCGGTTACATCACCTACATGCGGACGGACTCCACGTCGCTGTCGAGCACGGCCGTCCAGGCCGCCCGCAGCCAGGCCAAGGACCTGTACGGCGCCGACTCCGTCCCCAGCTCGCCGCGCACCTGGGCCGGCAAGTCCAAGAACGCCCAGGAGGCCCACGAGGCGATCCGTCCCGCCGGGGACTCCTTCCGCACCCCCGCGCAGGTCGCCGGGTCGGTCCGGGGCGCGGAGTTCCGGCTCTACGAGCTGATCTGGCAGCGCACCGTGGCCTCGCAGATGGCCGACGCCCGCGGCACCACGGCGTCGGTCCGGATCGGCGCCCGCACCGCCGACGACCGCCAGGTCGAGCTGTCCGCGTCCGGCACCGTCATCACCTTCCGCGGGTTCCTGTCAGCCTACGAGGAGGGCCGCGACGCCGACCGCGACGACCAGCGCGAGGGCGAGACCGAGAACCGCCTGCCTAGGCTCGAGGAGGGCGGCCGGGTCGACGCCGAGGACATCGCGACGACCGAGCACCGCACCAGCCCCCCGAGCCGCTACACCGAGGCCAGCCTGGTCAAGGCGCTGGAAGAACGCGGCATCGGCCGCCCCTCGACCTACGCGGCCACCATCGGCACGATCATCGACCGGGGCTACGTCCGGCACAAGGGCAACGCCCTGGTGCCGGAATGGCTGGCCTTCGCCGTCACCCGGCTGCTGGAGGAGCACTTCCCCCGCCTGGTGGACTACGACTTCACCGCCGAGATGGAGGCCGACCTGGACCGGGTCGCCGCCGGTGAGGTGGCGGGCTCGGACTGGCTGGCACGGTTCTACTTCGGCGCGGGTGGCCAGGGCGGGACCGAGGGCGAGCCGGCCGTCGGGCTGCCGCCGCTGCCCGGCGGTGCCGGCCAGGGCCTGATCGGGCTCGCCGAGGGGCTCAAGGGCCTCGCGGAGGAGCTCGGCGACATCGACGCACGCGCCGTCAGCACCATCGAGCTCGGTGAGGGCCTGGTGCTGCGGGTGGGCCGCTACGGGCCGTACCTGCAGGACGAGAACGCCCCCGCGGGAGCCGACGGCAAGGAGGTGCGCGCCGGCGTCCCCGACGACATCGCCCCCGACGAGCTCACGGTCGCCCGTGCCCGTGAGCTCATCACCGACGCCGCCAAGGGCGACACCGTCCTGGGCCAGGACCCCGACACCGGGCACGACGTCATCGTGAAGTCCGGTCGGTTCGGCCCGTTCGTGGCCGAGGTGCTGCCCGAGGAGTCGAAGGACAAGCCCCGCCGGGCGAGCCTGCTGGCGACGATGACGATCGACACCGTCACCCTGGACGACGCCCTCCGGCTGCTGTCGCTGCCCCGGGTAGTGGGCCTCGACCCCGCCAACGAGGAGGAGATCACCGCCCAGAACGGCCGCTACGGGCCGTACCTGAAGAAGGGCACCGACTCACGCTCGTTGGACACCGAGGACCAGATGTTCACGGTCACCCTGGAGGAGGCGCTGGCGATCTACGCCCAGCCCAAGCGGGGCCGCGGTGGGCGCGCCGCCCCCGCACCCCTCAAGGAGCTGGGCACGGACCCGGTGAGCGAGAAGCCGATCACGGTGCGCTCCGGCCGGTTCGGCGACTACGTGTCCGACGGCGAGACGAACGCGACGCTCCGCGGTGCGGACTCGACCGAGTCCATCACCTTCGAGCGCGCCGTGGAGCTGCTCTCCGACCGTCGGGCCGCCGGACCCGCGAAGAAGCGCGGCGCCACGAAGACGACGGCCAAGAAGACCGTCACCAAGAAGACCGTCACCAAGAAGACCGCCACGAAGAAGACGACGGCCGCGAAGACGATCGCCGCGAAGACGGCGACGGCGAAGACGACCGCCGCGAAGAAGGCGACGGCGAAGACCACGACCACCAAGGCGCCTGCCACGTAGGCGACCGCGGGACCCGCGTCGCCCTGGTGCTCGGCATCGGGCATCGGGGGCCGTCGTGGACGGCAGCGCGGTGCTCGTGCCCACGAGCGCGGTGGCGCCGACCCCTTCGGCCCGGGTCGGACCTGGGAGGCCCCGAACTGGTCCAGCGATCCCCGTCCTGCGCTGAGCCGGTCCCCTCGCGGGCCCGCCGCATCGACCTACGGCCCCCCGTCCGCCGGCGACCGTCCTCGATCAACAGCCGGGGCGGCGTCGCCCGGCTCGACCCACGAACGCCCGTATCCTGACGGCGTGAGCCAGACGCCCCCGGTCCCCGAGGTCGCCGACGTCGAGGGGGAGCCCGCCCCGGCGGGACAGCGCACCGTGCGCGCCCCCGCGGTCGCTCCGGACCCGGACTCCGTCGACGACGGGAGCCCCGACCACAGCCCCCGCGGGGTCCTGCGGCACAGGGCGTTCCGACAGCTGTGGCTGGTGCTCGGCCTGTCCAGCTTCGGTGACTGGCTCGGCCTGCTGGCGATCACCTTCTTCGCCACCGAGCTGGTCGGGGGTCGCGACGACATCGCCGCGGCCGGGCTGGCGGTGTCGGTGGTGTTCGTCCTCCGTCTGGCGCCCGCCCTGCTGCTCGGCCCGCTGGCCGGTGTGCTCGCCGACCGCCTCGACCGCCGCGCCAACCTGGTCGTCGGGGACGTGGTCCGCGGCCTGCTGTTCCTGTCCATCCCGATCGTGGGCACCCTGCAGTGGCTCTACGTCGCCACGGTCCTCATCGAGATCGCCGCCCTGTTCTGGCTGCCGGCCAAGGACGCCATGGTCCCCAACCTGGTGCCGCGCCGACGGCTCGAGGCGGCGAACCAGCTGGGTGTGGTGGTCACCTACGGCAGCGCCCCGGTGGCTGCGCTGGTGTTCGTGCTGCTGTCGATGCTGAGCAACGCCTTGGACGTCGTCGGCTCCGACGCCCCGGTCGTCAGCGAGGTCCAGCTCGCGCTGTACCTGAACGCCGCGACGTTCCTGGTCGCCGCATTCGTCATCGCCCGCCTGCCGTTGCCCGAGGCCGCCCGTGGCCCGGCCGTCCGCGGTCCTGCCACCGGCCCGGACAGGCTCGCTGTTCCCGCGTCGCTGTGGCGGCAGATCGTGGAGGGCTGGGCGTTCATCGCCCGTACGCCCGTCGTCCGGGGGCTGGTCGGCGGCATGATCGGCGCCTTCGCCGCAGGCGGCTCCGTGATCGGGCTGGGCATCGTCTACGCCGCCGGCCTCGGTGCCGGGGCCCCCGGGTACGGGGTTCTGTTCGGGGCCGTCTTCGTCGGCATGGCGCTCGGCGTCTGGCAGGGCCCGCGGACGTTGCGCGACATGAGCCGGCCGCGGCTGTTCAGCGCCTCGATCGGTGTGGCCGGTGCCGTCCTGGTGGTCGTCGGGCTGTCCCCGGACCTCGTCCTGTCGGTGGTGGCGGTCGCCGTGCTCGGCTTCTTCGCCGGCATGGCGTGGGTGACGGGGATGACCCTGCTGGGCGCAGAGGTCGACGACGCCGTCCGAGGCCGCACGTTCGCGTTCGTGCAGACGGCCGTACGCGTCGTGCTGGTCGCGGTGATGGCCGCGGCGCCGTGGCTGGCCACCCAGGTGGTCGGCGACCGCGACCTCGTCGTGACCGACGCCCTGGTGTGGTCCTTCTCCGGCGCGGGCCTGGTGATGGCCATGGCCGGCCTCCTCGCAGTCCTGGTCGGGGTCGTCACGTTCCGGCGGCTCGACGACCGGCCCGGCCTGAGCCTGCGCAGCGAGGTCGTCGAGGCGGTCCGGCGCGGTGCGGGTGACCCGTTCGACGTGCCCCGCCTGCACGACGGGTTCTTCGTCGTGGTCGAGGGGGGCGACGGCACCGGCAAGTCGACGGTGACCCGCGGGCTGCGGGACTGGCTGGTCTCCGAGCTCGGTCACGACGTCGTGCTGACCCGCGAGCCGGGCGGCACCGCGGTCGGGGCGCAGGTCCGCCGGCTCGTCCTGGACTGGCACGACGCCACGCAGGGGCCCGGGCCCGTGCCCAGGGCCGAGGCGCTGCTGTTCGCCGCCGACCGCGCCCAGCACGTGGTGACCGTCGTCGAGCCCGCCCTCGCCAGCGGCGCCGTCGTGGTGGGCGACCGCTACGTGGACTCCTCCGTCGCCTACCAGGGGGCCCGCGGTGACCTGGCCGCCGAGGAGGTCGCGCGGCTGTCGCGCTGGGCGACCGGTGGTCTGCAGGCCGACCTGACGGTGGTGCTCGACCTCGACCCGACCCTTGCGCGCCGGCGCCGCGACGGCAGGGACGGTCCCGGTGGCGCGGACCGGGTGGAGTCCGCCGGTGAGGAGTTCCACGACCGGGTGCGCAGCACGTTCCTGGAGCTCGCCGGGAAGGACGGCCGCCGCTACCTTGTCGTCGACGCCACCCTGCCGCCGGCGGAGGTGCTGCGCACGATCGTCACCCGGCTGCGCCGCATGCTGCCCCTGTCGCAGCGCCAGCGCGACCTCGCCGCGGAGCGGCTCGCCCACGACGCCCGAGACCGGCTGGGCCGCGAGGCCACGGTGACGGCCCGCGCCCGGGACGAGGACGACGAGCGCGCCCGCCGGCGTGACGAGCTGGCCCGGGCCACGCAGGAGTCCGACCGATACCGGGCCGAGCAGGTCGCCGCGGAGGAGGCGTTGCGCCGCCACCGCCTGGACCAGGCCGCCGCCGAGCGTCGTGACAGCGACACCGCCGTGCTGCCGGCCTGGGCGCCCGACCCGTCCGACCCGTCCGACCCGTCCGACCCGGACGCGCAGCGGACCGGGTCTTCGGTCGCAGACGTGCCGGGTGGCCGGAGCGGGCTGGTCGACGCGCGCGACCTGCTGTACGCCCCGCCGGTCGTGGCCGACCGCGACGAGCCCGCCGGTCGCGCAGAGCCTGTCGAGGGTGGGCCGGTCGGGGAGTCGTGGTCCGACCGGGCGCCCTGGACGCAGGTCCCCGTCCGGGAGCCGGATCACGGGGACCACTCCCAGGACCACCCGAAGGACCGCTCGAAGGAGCTCTACGACAACCACGATGGCGATCTCGAGGACGTCGGCCGACCCCACGGCCCCGCGGGTGGGCCCGGTGATGGCCGCAGCGGCGCCACCAGCTGGCAGCCCCACTTGGGGGACGCATGAGCGTCTGGGACGCCGTCGTCGGCCAGGAGCGGGCGACCGCGGTGCTGCGGCGCGCCGTTGCCCGCCAGCACGAGCGGTCCGGCCTCGCCCACGCCTGGCTCATCACTGGGCCGCCCGGATCGGGGCGCTCGGTGGCCGCGCGGGCGTTCGCGGCCGCCCTGCAGTGCCCCGACGGCGGCTGCGGGCGCTGCCACGACTGCCGCGAGGCGCTCGCCGGTTCGCACCCCGACGTCACGGCGCTGGCCACCGACGAGATGCAGCTGCGCAAGGACGTCGTCGTCGACCTCGTCAGGCGGGCCTCCGTCGCCCCCACCCGCGGCCGCTGGGTGGTGGTGGTGGTCGAGGACGCCGACCGGCTGCGGGACGTCGCCGCCAACATGCTGCTGAAGGAGGTCGAGGAGCCGCCGCCGCACACCGTCTGGGTGCTGTGCGCCCCCTCGCCGGAGGACCTGCTGCCCACCATCCGCAGCCGCTGCCGGGTCGTCACCCTGGGCGTGCCCCCGGCGGCCGCCGTCGCGCAGGTCCTGGTGGACCGCCACGGCATCAGCCCCGGCGAGGCCGCGTGGGCTGCGGCGGCGTCCCAGGGCCACATCGGGGTCGCCCGGCGGCTCGCGCTGGACCCCGACGCCCGCCGCCGCCGCCGCGAGGTGCTGCAGACGCCCGGCCGGGCGGTCGGTGTGCCCGGCGCGGTGCAGGTCGCCCAGGAGCTGCGGGACATCGCGACCGAGGAGTCCACCGCCGCAGTGGAGGCCGCGCAGGAGGGGGAGAACGCCGAGTGGCTGCGCATGATGGGTGTCGCCACCTCCGACGAGCTGCCCCGTCAGGTCCGCACCCAGTGGCGTGAGCTGCAGGAGTCGCACAAGCGGCAGGCCCGGCGCAGCGCAACCGACGGTCTGGACCGCGCCCTGCTGGACCTGCTGTCGCTGTACCGCGACGTGCTGGTGGTCCAGGTGGGCGCGCCGGTGCCGCTGGTCAACGGCGACATGCGGGCCGACGTCGAGGGCATCGCGAGGCGCTCCAGCCCGGCCGACGTGCTGGCAGTCTGCGACACCATCACGACCACCCGCCGCCGGCTCACGCAGAACGCCGCGCTGCCGCTGGCGCTGGAGGCCATGACCGTCCGACTGGGGGAGCACACGTGAACCGCAGCACCACCCGCACGAGAGGGCGTACCCGTGCGCCGGCCCTGCTGCTGGGCGGTGCGCTCGTGCTCACGGGCTGCAGCGTGGGTGGTGACGGCGGTGCGGCCGCCCCCGCGCCGGCGGAGTCGGTCACGGCGGCGCCCGAGCCCGACCTGTCCCCGTACTACTCCCAGGAGCTGGCATGGGGCGACTGCGACGACGTCGACCCTCCCCCGGGCAGCAGGGTCGACGACCACGAGTGCGCCACCCTCACGGTCCCGCTGGACTACGCCGCCCCCGACGGCGAGGACCTCGAGATCGCCCTGACCAGGCTCCCCGCCGCGGGCGAGCGGCAGGGGGCGCTGGTCGTCAACCCGGGCGGGCCCGGCGGCTCCGGGGTCGACTACGCCCTGCAGGCACCGCTGGTGACCAGCGAGGGCCTACGTGACGCCTACGACGTGGTGGGCTTCGACCCGCGCGGCGTGTACCGCTCCGCGGGAGTGGACTGCCTGGACGACGCGACGTACGACGAGTTCGCCGCGGCCGACCCCAGCCCGGACGACACCAGCGAGATGGTGGAGCTCGAGCGGCTGGCGGGCCTGATGGCCGACGGCTGCGCGGACGACCCCGTCGCGCCCTTCGTGGACTCGGTCTCGGCGACGCGCGACTTGGACGTGCTGCGCGCGGCGCTGGGGGAGGGCACGCTCACCTACCTGGGCAAGTCCTACGGCACAGTCTTGGGGGCGCTGTACGTGGAGCTCTTCCCCGACCGGGTCGGCCGGATGGTGCTGGACGGGGCGGTCGACCTGACCCCGCGCGAGGCGTCGGACCCGCAGACCGCGCTGGAGCAGGCGCAGGGTTTCGAGGTCGCGCTGGAGGCCTTCGTCGCGGACTGCCTGACGCAGGAGGACTGCCCGCTGAGCGGCAGCGTCGAGGACGGGCTGGCGCAGGTCCGCGGCCTGCTGGCGTCGCTGGAGACGGCCCCGTTGCCGACCGGTGACGACGACCGCCCCCTGGGACAGGGTCTCGCGCTGTTCGCCCTGATCGGGCCGTTGTACGAGTCCGACCTGTGGCCGGTCCTGCGCGAGGCCCTGACCGCCGGCCTAGCCGGTGACGGTGAGCTGCTGCTGCTCGTACGCGACGCCATCGTCGGGCGCGATCCCGACGGCAGCTACCGGGGCAACGCCGGGGAGTCCATCTTCGCGGTCAACTGCGTCGACGGTGGCGCCGACCCGCAGGGGCGGCAGGACCTGACGGTGCAGGACCTCGACGTGCTCGCGGGCCTGCTCGCCCAGGAGGCGCCGACGTTCGGCCCCCAGCTCGGCTACGGCGTTCTGCCCTGCCTGGGCTGGGCGCACGACCCGGTCCCCTGGCCCGAGATCGACGGCGCCGGTGCGCCGCCGGTCGTCGTGGTCGGCACCACCCGCGACCCCGCCACGCCCGCGGTGTGGGCGGAACGGCTGGCCGAGCAGCTGGCCTCTGGTGTGCTGGTCACCTTCGACGGCGACGGGCACACCGCCTACGGCCGGACCGGCTCCGCGTGCGTCGACGAGGTGCTGGACGCGTTCTGGCTCGAGGGGACCGTGCCCGAGGACGGGATCGTCTGCCCGGCGGTGCAGTGATGGCGCCGCCGGGCCCGGCCCGGACGGGGCGCGGGTGAGTGCCACCGACACCGCAGAGGTGCACCTGCTGCCCCGGGCGCTGTCGGCCCGGGACGCCCGCCGCTGGGTGACGGGACGGTTGACGAGGTTCGGGCTCGACCCGTTGTGCGACGCCGTGGAGCTGCTGACCGTCGAGGTGGTCACCAACGCCCTGCTGCACGCCAACACCCCACTCACGCTCCGGCTCCGGCGCGAGGCCAGCGGCGTCCACGTCGAGGTGAGTGACGGCTCGAGGGTGCCGCCGCACCGGCAGCACTTCTCGCCGACGTCCACCACAGGCCGCGGGGTCGGGCTGCTCGACGACCTCGCCGACGAGTGGGGCTGGTGGGCGGAGCCGGACGGCAAGACGGTCTGGTTCCAGGTGCTGCGGCCCCGGGCGACGTGGACGGCGTCCGACCTGGACCCGGTCGCCGACCTATGAGGCCGCCCGGTGGGCGCCCCGCCGCGCGGCTGCCCGGGTCCCGCCGTGGCGGGTGGGCGCGCCGTGCGGGGGTCCGGCCCGTCGGGCGGCCACCACGACCACGTCGTGGACCGTGCGGACCTGACCGTCTGCGGAGGTGAGCTGCCGCGGGCGGTCCCTGTCCGTCGCAGCTCGAGGTCGGCCGTCGCGCAGCACGACGGTCCGGGCGTCACCCTGGTGCGATGCAGGGTCCAGCGGTGCCGCCGCCACGCGGGAGCGTCGTCCTCGCCCACGGCCTCAACACGACACCGGAGGTCATGGCGGACCTGGCAGCCGTGCTGGGCGGGCAGGGCTACGTCTGCGAGCCCGTCGCCCTGCACCCGCCTCGGGTCACGGGACGTCAGTCACCCGACGACGTCGCGGCCGGCTGGCGCCAGGCGTTCGCCGACGCGGTGGCCAGGGCGCTCACCCGTGACCCCCACCTCCCCGTGTCTGCCGTCGGGTACTCCCTGGGCGGCCTCGTCGCCGTGCTGCACGCGGCCGCCTCGCCCACGGACCTGCAGGGGCGGCTGGTCCTGTGGGCCCCGCCGCTGGCTCTGACCAGGTCGGCCGCCGCGGTCCGGCTCCTGACCCCGGCGCACCGGTCGGGGGTGCGGCTGCCGAGCGCAGCCCCGAGTCGGGCCCGGGCGAGGTGGGCGACGCCGCTCGCAGAGTACGCCGCGCTGCTGGGCCTGGTCGAGGAGGCCGCGGCGCTCCCACGCTCGGTCCTGGAACGGGTGGCGACACTGGTGCTGCTCGAACCCGGGGACCCGCTGGTGGACCACACCGGGGTGACGGACTGGGTTCGCCGACGCGGGCTCGACCGCTGGGTGGTGGAGCCGATCAGCGGGCGCGGGCCGACCAGCCGCCCCTACCGGCACCTGGTGGTCAGCAAGGTCGCGCTGGGCGAGCAGGCGTGGGCGCGGGCGACGACGTCGATGCTCGCGCACCTCGAGGCGTAGACGAACCCTGCAGGGTCACCGGCGCCGCCGTCTGTCACGACCGCCCGGCACCTGCCCGGCGGGTGACCACCGCGTACAGCGGGTCGCCCCCCGACGTGGGGGGTGTCCGCAGGGACACGTCCGCCTCCTCGTAGCCACCGGCGTGGCGGAGATAGGCGACGACGATCCCGCAGCGGCCCGCGTCGTCGGTGGCGAGCCAGCCGTGCACCGCCTTGCTGGGGAAGCAGCGGTCGGAGAACGTGACGGCCAGGACGCCACCGGGGCGCAGCACCCGAGCCGCCTCACGGAGCACCTCCACGGGTCGGACCAGGTAGTCCACCGACACGCAGCACGTCACCGCGTCGAACATGGCGTCCTCGAACGGCAGGGTGGGGTCCTGGTTCAGGTCCTGCACGACGCGCTCGGTCGCGGCGGTGTTGGCGTCGAGCTCGGCGGCGTTCATGCCCAGGGCGACGAGCCCGGTGGGCGGGGTGCGGAAGTGGGACACCCAGGACGACATCAGGTCCAGCACGTGTCGCGGTCCGGTCGCAGCGCCGTCGATGCCCAGCTCGGCGTACAGCGCGCCGACGGCCGCGACGGCCTCGTCGTCGATGTGGGTGACTAGCCGGGTCGGGCCGTAGAAGCGCGCGTCGGGCGAGTCGTCGTCCCGGTCGAAGAAGCCGGTCGGGAAGGCGTCGTGCTCGGGGGCGCTCACCGGAGGAGTCTGACGCCGTCCGCCCCCCCCGGGGGCTGCAGGGGGGCTCAGACGGAGGCCACCCGCGGCGCCACGTCGGTGCCCAGCAGCTCGATGCCGCGCAGCAGGTCGGTGTGGGACATGCGGGGGTTGGTCATCTGGACGGATACCCGGTCGACCCCGCCGAGCTGCTCGGAGATCCGGGCGAGCTTGGTGACCACGGTGTCCGGGTCGCCCATGACGAACGCCCCGTCGGGCCCGCTGGTGGCGTCGAACTGCGCCCGTGACGGTGGCCGGAAGCCGCGCTCGCGGGAGACGTCGGTGAACATCTGGTGCCAGCCCGGGTAGACGGTGTCGGAGGCGCTGCGGACGTCCTCGCCCACGTAGCCGAACATGTGCAGGCCGACCTTGAGCGTCTCGGGGCTGTGCCCGGCCTCCGCGCCGGCCCGGCGGTACAGCTGCACCAGAGGGGCGAACTGCCGTGGCTCTCCGCCGATGATGGCCACCATGAGCGGCAGCCCCAGCTGCCCGGTGCGAAGGAACGACTCCGGCGTCCCGCCCACGCCGACCCAGATCGGCAGCGGGTCCTGCACCGGGCGGGGGAACACGCCCTGGCCGGTCAGCGGGGGCCGGTGCCGCCCGGACCAGGTGACGTGGGTCGATGCGCGCAGGCGCAGCAGCAGGTCAAGCTTCTCCACGAACAGCTCGTCGTAGTCGCGAAGGTCCAGGCCGAACAGCGGGAACGCCTCGGTGAACGACCCGCGGCCGACGACCAGGTCGATGCGGCCCTTGGACAGCAGGTCCAGGGTGGCGAACTGCTGGAACACCCGCACCGGGTCGTTGGCGCTGAGCACGGCGACGGCGCTACCGAGCCGGATGCGCGAGGTTCGGGCGGCGGCTGCGGCGAGGATCACCGGCGGGGCCGAGTCGTAGTACTCGCTGCGGTGGTGCTCGCCGATGCCGAAGGAGTGCAGCCCGACGCGGTCGGCGAGCTCGATCTCCTCCAGCAGGTGCTCGAGCCGCTCGACCGCCCCGACGACGTGGCCGGTGACGGGGTCGGTGACCTGGGAGACGAAGCTGTCCACTCCGACGTGCATGAGGACTCCTGCCGGTGCGGGATCGAGCCGGGCAGCGAGTTGCTCGGCGGACTGCTTCGAGGGTAGGTCCGGGGACGGGGGGTCCACGCGCGCCCGGCGTGCCGTGAGGGGTCTAGCAGAGCGGCCGTTGCCACCGCGGCGACGTCCTTCGGTGTCCACGAACGCCGTCGCGCCACCCCCGGCCGGCTCAGCTGCGGTGGACGGACCACCAGGACGCAGCGGACACCGGCGAAGGCCACGTCCCAGGTGGCCGGGTCCTGCCAGTCGAAGGTCACCCGGTCGACCCCGACCGGCCACGTCGGGGGTCCTTCGATCGGTGCGGACGTCCGCACCGCCGCGCGGACGGGCGCCCCGACGGCCCCGAGCGCGTCCACCACGGCACTCCCGACGTTGCCGGTGGCACCCGTGACCAGCACGGGCCCGTCAGGCCGAGGACCCGACGACGCGTCGTGCTCGGTCATCGGCAGGGGTCCGTCAGTGGGGCACATCACCCCGCTGGTGTGCCCGGACGGCGAGCCTGTCAAGGACGATGGTTCCTTGCGGAGTCTGGTGCTCGACGACTGGTGGGGTGCCGCGTGGCCCGTGGTGCTCGGCCTCGCGGGGACGCTGCTGCTCCTGTGGCTGGCCCTGCTGGTGGCGCTGTGGCTGACCAGGCCGGAGGAGGTCCGGCTCCGCGAGGCCCTCCGGCTGCTCCCCGACGTGGTGCGCCTGGTCCGACGGCTGGCCGCGGACCGCACCCTGCCCCGCGCTGTGCGCGCACGGCTGGTGCTGCTGCTGGTCTACCTCGCCTCGCCGATCGACCTGGTGCCGGATTTCATCCCGGTCCTGGGCTACGCCGACGACGCGGTCGTCGTCGCCCTCGTGCTGCGGTCGGTGGCCCGCTCGGCCGGCCCGCAGGCGCTGGAACGGCACTGGCCAGGCACTCCTGAGGGGCTGGCCGCGGTACGCCGCCTCGCCGGCGCCTGAGCGCTGCCCCGATCGGGCCCCAGGTGCGTCCTGCAGGTCCATCGGCTCAGACAGCGCGCGCAGCGACAACCGCATGAGGACGCCGCTCGCCCTCCTGCCCTCGACGTGAACGACCGACTTCCACGAACCCGGCACGGGACAGCCAGTCCGCCACCTCGCCGAGGCTCCACCGGTACGCCGTGACCACCCTGTGGTCGAACTGCTCGCTCTGGTCGCCCTCGAAGAACCCCAGCACGAGCACACCACCGGGTGAGAGGACCCGTCGGAGCTCGGCACAGGCTCCCACCACCCGTTCGGGCTCCAGATGGATGAGGGAGTACCAGGCCAGGACGCCGTCCACCGATCCGTCGGGGCGCTGCCAGTCGAGCATCGAACCGACGACGAAGTCCGCGGTCGGGTACGTCCTTCGGGCGTGCGCGATGAACTCCGGTACGGGGTCGACACCGGTCACGTCGACGCCGCGGGAGCTCAAGAACCCCGTCAGGTGGCCAGGTCCGCACCCGACGTCCAGCACCCGCCCCGACAGCTGCCCCAGGTGTCGGGCGACGAAGGCGACGTCGTCGGGGTGCACATGATCCAACGACCCCACGGCGTCGATGTACTGCCGCGCCATCAGGGAGTAGGCATCCCGAACGAGGTCGGCCCTCGTCGTCCGGGCTCCCGCACCTGCCATGTCAGCCCACCGCTCCATCGCGGTACAGACCCGTGGCGAGCTGCACGGCGGCGTCGGTGGCGGGGTGCTTCTCGCCCCGCCACCACGCCAGCCGGACCGTCACGGGCTCAGCGTCGGAGACGGGACGGTAGGTGACCCCTGGGCGTGGGTACTGCCCGACCGTGGCCTCGGCCGTGACCCCGACGCAGCGCCCGGTCGCGATGACCATCAGCCAGTCGTCGATGTCGTCGGTGCGTTCGGTCCGCGGGCGTGCTTCTACGGGCCACAGGTCCAGCGTGGTGGAGCCGGTCCGTGCGTCGATCAGCAGCAGGCGCCGGCTGATGTCGGTGAGGCGGACCGAGCGACGCCGCGCCCAGGGGTCGTCGGAGGCCACGGCGCAGAACCGGCGCTCCAGCCCGACGACGACGCTGTCGTAGCGTCGGGGGTCCGGGGGTACCCGTAGCACCGCGAGCCGGCAGGTCCCCTCGGCGAGACCGGCGGTCGGTGAGTTCGTGCGGACCAGGTGCAGCTCGGTGGAGGGCTGCTCCTGCCCCCAGCGGCGCTGGAACACCAGGGTGTGGCGGCCGAGCGCGGACCAGGCGTGGCCCAGACGCAGCTGGGTGTGGCCGCTGCGTGCCTCGTGCACGAGGTCATCGGTATCGGCCAGGACCCGGCGGGCCCGGGCGAGCACCTCGCTGCCGGTGCTCGTCAACGAGAGCTCACGGCTGGTTCGGCGCACCAGCAGGACACCGAGCTCGGCCTCGAGCGAGGCCAGCGTGCGTGACACGGACGCCTGTGAGACGCCCAGGCCGATGGCGGCATCGGTCAACGTGCCCCCGTCCACGACGGCGACCAGGCAGCGGAGGTGACGCAGCTCCACACTCATGCGTGCAGCGTATAGACGCAGCCTTCCATGCATTCTGCGGACGGTTCGGGACTCGTCACTGTCTCCCTGTGACGATTCCCGACACCCGACCCGCCGCCGTTGCAGCCCGTGACGATCATCGAGCGGGGACCGGTCGTTCCGGGCCACTGCTCATGCTCGCCGCAGCTACTTCGAACCAGACGGGAGCCGGTATCGGTGCGCTGGCCTTCGGAGTGCTCGGGCCTGTCGGCGTGGTGGCCGTGCGCCAGTGGGTCGCCGGGGTGCTGCTGCTGGCGCTGACCCGCCCGCGGCTGCGTTCGTACTCCTGGCCGCAGTGGTGGCCGGTGCTGCTGCTGGCGGTGGTCTTCGCGACGATGAACCTGTCGCTGTACAGCGCCGTGGACCGGGTGGGCCTGGCCACGGCCGTCACCCTGGAGTTCCTGGGACCGCTGGCTGTGGCGCTGGTGCGCTCCCGTCGTCCCGTGGACGTGCTCTGCGCGGTCCTCGCGGGCGTCGGGGTCGTGGTGCTGGTGCGGCCCGAGCCCTCGACCGACATCGCCGGCGTGGCTCTCGGTCTGCTGGCTGCGGCCTCCTGGGCCGGCTACATCGTGCTGAACCGGGTGGTCGGTTCCCGGGTGCCGGGCGCGGCCGGGCCGGCCCTCGCGGCGGCGGTGTCAGGGACTGCCCTGTTCCCGGTCGGTGTGCTGGTGCTGCTGCGCGTAGAACCGACCATGCTCGCGGTGGCCTTCGCCGCGGCGGCAGGGGTGCTGTCCTCGGCGGTGCCGTTCGTGCTCGACATGCTGGCCCTGCGCCGGGTGCGCGCCGGCTACTTCGGGTTGTTCATGAGCGTGCACCCGGTCCTCGCCGCGACCGTCGGTCTAGTCGTGCTGGGGCAGGTGCTTCCCTGGACGGGCTGGCTGGGCATCGCCGCCGTCGTCGCGGCGAACGCGATCGCGGTCTGGGCGGCGGCGGGCCGGGGCAGGGTGACCCGGGGTGTCGCACGGAACCGCCTATGGGAGGGGAACCTATGACCCACGGAGTACGAGGTAAGCGGCTCCTCGCGGTTCCGCGTGATGACCCGGTGGTGAGGGGCGCCGGCGCCGGCGCGGTGGATGTCGTGCTGGTGCGCAGGCGCTTCGGCTGCGGCGAGGCGCAATGCCCCCGGCGGACGTTCGTGCAGGTCACCGACAAGGTCCCGGCGAAGGCCCGGCGGGGTGACCCGGCTGCGACAGCTGGCTGGGGCGCCGCATCTCTCACTGGCAGGTGCGAGACTGCGGCAACCCCTTTCTAGGCCCTGGAGCCCATTGTGAATACGAGATTTGCCCACCTTCGACGTTCGGGCGCTCGCCGTTGGTCTCACGCTGGCAGGCGCCGCAGGTCTGGTCGCCTGTTCCGACAGCGGCGAGTCCGGCGCACCACCAGCCGCGGAGTCGGCGACGGTATCCGCGTCGGCGTCCGCAACGGAGAGTGAGGCCCTCACCCCGGCCGGCGAGGCGGTGGAGGCAGGCCTGGCAAAGCACGTCGACGGAGATCTCGACGGGGCCACCGCCGACTACACCACCGCGCTCGAGAGTGACCCGCAGAATGTGCTCGCTCTCTACAACCTCGGGTTGATAGCCCAGACGCAGGGGAACGCCGAGGAGGCGTAAGACCGCTACCGCGCGGTCCTCGTGGTGGATCCTGCGTACCAGCCGGCCGTCTTCAACCTGGCCATCATGCGCAAGGCGGCGGGCGACACCGGCGAGGCGGAGGAGCTCTACCGTCGGGCCATCGAGCTGCGGCCCGGTGACGCCGGCGCGCACCTCAACCTGGGGCTCCTGCTGCGTGAGACCGACCGGCAGAACGAGGGGGACGCCGAGGTGGCCACCGCTTTGGAGCTGAACCCCGAATTCGTGGATCCCGCCGCGCCATAGAGGTCGCTGGGCGCAGCGATGCAGGGCCGCCAACAATCTGGCGACCCCGCATCGTGTCCTTCAGCGTGGAGCTATGAGCCGCAGATCGCGTACGCGGTGATCGACGCCGAGCCGTTGCCCGAGACCGTGACGACTGCCGTCGCGGTCCAGGTGGTCGAGTTGCTGGGGTAGGACGCGGAGACCGCCGCCCTTGCGGCATTGCCTTGCACGATGTTCGCGCCGCCGCCGAGCAGCTTCGTGCCCGCCGGGCAGGCAGCCGTCGACGCTCCCGAAGTGCTGCCAACCGCGGGGTTCCCGCCGGTGGACACGGCAGCGCCTGTCACGATCGTGGTCGATCCGATGACTCCGGCAGGGCCGGTGGGGCCAGCGGCGCCGTCAGGTCCGGCAGGACCTGTAGAACCCGCGGCGCCGGCCGGGCCAGGCACCGCGCTGTCCGCTCCGGCCGGACCCGTCGCACCGGTCACACCTGGCGCACCGGTCTCACCCTGCGCACCGGTCTCGCCCTTGGCGCCGTCAGCACCAGCCGCGCCGGGCTCACCAGTGTCGCCCTTGGCACCGTCAGCACCAGCCGCGCCGGGCTCACCAGTGTCGCCCTTGGCACCGTCAGCACCAGCCGCGCCGGGCTCACCAGTGTCGCCCTTGGCGCCGTTGGTGCCGTTGGTGCCGTCAGCACCAGCCGCACCGGTCTTACCGGTCTCACCCTGAGGGCCCTGAGGGCCGGTCGCACCAGTCTCACCCTGGATGCCCTGCGCACCGGTCTCACCGGTCTCACCGGTCTCACCGGTGTCGCCCTTGGCGCCGTCGAGGCCGTCGAGGCCGTTGGTGCCGTCAGCACCAGCCGCGCCAGCCGCGCCGGTCTCACCGGTGTCGCCCGTGGCGCCGGCCGCACCCGTGGCGCCGGTAGCACCCGTCGCGCCGGTCTCGCCCCTGGGGCCGGCCGGGCCGGCCGGACCCTTCGGGCCAGCAGGTCCCCGCGCGCCGGTGGCGCCGGTGCCGCCCTTGACGCCCTTCTGGTTCCAGGTCACGAGCATTTCGGAGCCGTTGCATCGCTGGCCCCGCTGCGCGTCGATGAGCCGGACCGCCCCACTCGACTTCGTGTAGCAGGCGCTGACGACGCCGGTGTTCGAGTCCGGGATCGCGGCCATCGCCACCGCGCCCCCGGTCATCAGGGTCAACGAGCTGACGACGCCGACGGCGCCCAGCCGGGTCAACCAGCGGCCGCGGTTACCCACAGGGTCGCGCATGAAGTGTCTCCTTCGGAAGCGGAGCTGCGCTCACCTGCTGGCGCGCGACAGTTGGTCGACTCCGAATCTGCTGGCTCAACCTGAGGCCGACCTGAAGTCGTCCCTGAAGGTCTGCTGAAGCCACACAGAGGGGCGGCAGCATGTTGTTCAGGTCATGTTCAGCCGGTCGTGGAACTGTGACCGCATGAGCACCGGGACGGCGACCATGACCGGCGTCGTCTGCGACGACCGTTCAGAGGTTCGACAAGCCGTCGTGGCCGTACTGACCCGCTGCGGGTTCCAGGCGGTAGGGGTCACCGGCTACTCCGAGCTGCGACACCACGTCCATGAGGTGCAGCCGACGGTCGTCGTGCTGAGCCTGCCAGTCGTGGGCATCAGCAGTCTGGACGTGGTGGGAACGCTCTGCGGCGAAGCACCTGCCTGCGAGATCGTCATTCTTTCCGCCTTCCACGAGCTGCACCTCGCGGCGATCGAGGCGGGGGCCGGGGCGCTCGTGCCAGAGGAGGATCCGCTTGCGCTGCAGGCGGTCCTGCTTCAGGTCGCAGCGCGCCAGCGAGGTGCGGCGATGGTCAATCCCGTTCCCGCTCAAGCGACATCAGCCGCGGCGGCCACGGGCGCCTCAGCCTGCGCCGGGCGGACAGGCAACTCGAGTACGAACCCCGAGTCGTAGTTCAGTGAGCCATCCATGGCTGTGGCCAGGGCTCGCCCGATCGGGAGCCCCAAGCTGGAGCCCCCTCGACCGTCGAGGCTGACGAACCGCGCGAAGACGTCCTCGCGGGCGGCGCCGTTGAGGCCGGGGCCGTCGTCCATCATCCGCACCTGTACAACCCGGCTGTCAGCTCGGACGACCAGGGTGATCGCCCTGCGGGCGTGCCGCCGTGCGTTGTCCCCGAGGTTGCTGAGGATCTCCCGACAGGCGGCGCGGTCGGCCGTCACAGTGATCAACGGACAGCCGGGCGGTTCCATCAGCACATCCAGGTGCGGGGAGAGCAGGCTCAGCCGTTCTACCTCCTCGCGGCACACGGCGACCATGTCAACACGTTCCACCGACAGCAGCATGCCCTGGTCCAGACGGGCCATCTTCAGCAGCGACGCGACGAGCCGTGCCGCACGTGAGGTCTCGCGCACCATGGTCGCCAGCAACCGGTCTGCGTCCTCCGACGAGGCACCGCGCAGCAGTGTCTCAGCGCACGCGCTGACCCCGGCCATGGGCGTGCGCAGCTGGTGGGCCGCATCGGCCAGGAAGCGCCGGGCCGCCTCCTCGGACGTCTTGGCGTCATCGGCGGCGGTCTGCAGGGCGGCCAGCGTGGAGTCCAGCGTTTCGGCCATCCAGCGCTGCTCCGTCACGTCGCGGGCGCCAGTCGCCACCGCGACGATCCGATGGTCGTCGTCGCGCACGGGCGACAACCGGACCGACATGGGCAGGCGCGTGCCCCCCCGGGCGAGCCACTCACCCTCGTAGGTCCTGACCCCCCCCGTCGGCAACCACGAGTGCCACGAGCTCTGACAGTCGGCCCAGCTCGTCGCGGGGCACGACGAGCGAGACGTGCTTGCCGATCGCGTCTCTGGCGGACCACCCGAGCATGCGCTGCGCCGCGGTGTTCCACGTGCGGATGGTCCCGTCGAGATCCTGCACGGCAATGGCGTCGGTGGAACCCTCGACCACCGCTGCCAGCAGCGCCCGGTCCGCCTTCAGGGCGTTGGCCGACTGCAGGCTGTCCTCCAGCGCGTCGAGCATGTCGTCGTGCGTCGCCGCCATCCGGCCCAGATCGGTAGTCGGTCGGTCCGGTCGCAGGCGCTCACCGAGGTGCCCGGCGGCAGTGCGCGAGGCCGCCGCCGCGATGTCGGCCACCGGCGCCAGTGCTCGTCGAGCGGTCCGCTCGAGCAGGAGGGCGGCAAGTGCGAGCGCCGCCAGGGACACGACCATCTGGAGGACGACGAGCTGGCGCAGCGTCGTGACGACTCCCGACGTGCTGGCGAAGACCTCGGCCCGGACGCCGTCTTCGAGTCGGACGACCGACGTCCGACCCGGTCCCCCGTCAGGTCCCGCCGAGGGCAGACCGCCTCCGACGACCGGCGACGTGGGATCTGCCGCGAACGTCTCCCCCTGCGGGGTGCGGATCAGCACCTGCAGGCCCCGGGCCTGCAGATCTCCAGCCAGGTCGGCCGGTCCGCCCCCGGCCTCCAGCACGACCTCCGCCTGCGTTCGGACGAGGTCGGCCCTCACGGCCAGCAGGTCGTCGACCGAGTCACTCAGCCCCTGGCTGAGGACGAGGAACACGGCCGCGTTGACGATGACCAACACGATGGCGACCACACTCACACCCCGTCGCAGGACGCGACGCACCAACGGTGGGGTGGGGGTCATGACCGCAGCACATATCCGGCGCCTCGGACCGTGTGGATGATGCGCGGACCCGCTTGCTCGAGCTTTCGGCGAAGGGCGCTCATGTGCACCTCCACCAGGTTCGCGTCGTAGGCGTCGAAGCCCCACACATGGGTCAGCAGCTGTGTTTTGGACAGTACCTTCCCGACGTGCCGCACGAGCACCGAAAGCAGCTCGTACTCCGTGTGCGTGAGGTCGACGCGGACCCCGGTACGAACGACCGTCCGCGATTCGTCGTCAACGACGAGGTCTCCGACCTGCCAGCACCCGGAGGACAACCGCCCGGCGCGCTTGAGCAGCGAGCGGACGCGGGCCAGCAGCTCGGCCATGGAGAAGGGCTTGACGAGGTAGTCGTCACCACCGGCGTCGAACCCGGCCAGACGGTCCTCGACCGCGTCAGCCGCTGTCAGGAACAGGATCGGCAGCGTGCTTTGACGCCGTAGGCTGCGCGCGAGCTGGTAGCCGTCGGGGCCGGGGCCCAGCCGGACGTCGAGGACGGCAAGGTCCGGCCGGAAGTCATCGACGGCGGCCAGCAGCCGGCTCCCGTCCTCCAGGGCGAGAACCTGGTGACCTTCACCCCGCAGTGCCACGTCCAGGGCCCCGCGGATGGGTGGGTCGTCCTCGACGACGAGCACGCGGGGTGGTTGAGGCGGCACACGGAGACACTCACGCAGACCGGCTGGCCGCGCAAGCACCACACCCTTCGGGCCTGCCCCCCACCGTGGCCGTGGTTGGTGCGAGCGCCATCGACCGGCCCGGCAGGCAGCACGTCTGAGATGCAGTTTGGGACCGGCGGATGCTGGACCGCTGCGGGGTCGAGGAGGAGCATGGGGCGGTCGGACAGCGTCGTCCGGCACGAGAGGAGGTCTCGCCATGTCACGCGTCCCCTCAGACCTCTGGAGCCGGCGGCGACGCCGGTTCGACACACTCCCGGACCTGGTCGGCCGGGTCCCCGTCCTACTGAGCGCCGCGGTCGCTGCGGTGCTGCTGCTCGGGCTCTGCATCACGGGACCGGCGGCCGCCGTCGCGCCCCCGGACGACCGCCGCGCCGGCGTCTTCCACCTGTGGTTCTCCGGCGTGGTCGCACAGGCCACCTGGTCCACCTGTGGTGAGGAGCCGATCGAGGGGGACGTGTGCACCAGCACGGACCTGATGGCGTTCTTGTCGTCCGACCGCGAGCAGGCCGGCAGCGAGTACCAGCTGCACAACCACCGCTCCCCGGTCGTCAAGCTCTTCCAAGGCAGCTGCAAGGTGCGGTTCCTCGACGGGGACCTGCTGTGCGTGCCGCTGCAGGAGAGGTTCGGCCGTTCGACGACGGGGACGGTCACGATGTCGTCCCGGCTCGGCGCGGTCACCGCTGTCGCGGCGGACCTCCCGGTCCAGCTGTGGTCGCCCGAGGACGGTGACTCGACGGGGACGCTCGACGTGACAGCGACGTGGACCGGCAGCGGGGAGCTGGTGCGGCTCGACGAGCGTGAGCACGTAGCCGACCGCGACCTGCTCGCCCGGTCAGGTACCAGGGGTTGGCAGCGCGGCTGCACCGTCGCCGCGGAGGTCGACGACGGAGCGCCGCCCAGAGAGCTCGTGTACTGCGAGCTCCTGGACGTCCGCCAGACCGACCTGCGGGTGCTGCACGGCCCGGACCGCTAGGGCCGTGCAGGACGGCGAACCGGCGACAGGACGCGACGCCGCGGCGATAGGCGACGCGGCGACAACCCGGCACGCCCGTTGCAGGGCTCACTCCGAGTGGTTGCTCGTGCGTCTACGCCAACAGGGACACGCCATGCCCGGGCGGAGATTACAGGCGGAATACGGTGTCGCCTCCACGCTGGGTACCTCCGGGGGGTATCGAGGAGCCAGCTCCGGGCATGGCCGTAGGCCGGCTTCGGCGGTGCACGACGACCTGATGCAGCGTCAGGATCACGGCCAGCCAGGCGAAGGACATGGGCCAGGCGACGACGACGTCGGTGAGCCAGTGGGCGCCGAGGTACACCCGGGACAGTCCCATGAGAAGTGTGTGGATGAGCGCCAGCGGGACCGCGACCAGGGCGACCCGGCCCGAGCGGGTGCGGCTGACGAGCAGGTAGGCCAGCACGCCGGCGATGATCGTCGCGTTGAGCGCGTGGCCGCTGGGGAAGCTGAACGACGGCTCCACGGGGGTCACGGAGAGCTCCTGCGCCGGGCGGTCCCGGGCGATCAAGCGCTTGCTCGACATGGACATCGCCAGCGAGCCGCCGCCGGCGACGAGCATCAGCAGGAACGGGGTCCACGTCCGCCACAGCAGCGAGAGGCTGACGACCGCGAGGAACGTCGCGGCGATGGCGACAACCGGCCCGCCGGCATAGCTGTAGACCGTGATCGCTTGGTCCCAGAACGGGGTCCGGGACTCAACTGCCGCCTCCAGGACGGGCTGGTCGAGGTCCTCGAGCCCGTCACGGTCGGCGACGTCGTCGAACACCACGGCCGCGGCCGCCACGTTGACGACGACGAACGCCGCGATGCCCGACATCGATGTCGCGAGCGCCCAGCGGGCGCGCTGCTCGGCGGCGAGCCACACCCACGTGGGCGTGGTCCTGGGCACGGTCGCACCGTTGCGGGTCACGCCGGTCATGGTGACCCCGGCCGGGTCCCCGCGCAGCCCAGACCCGCCAGGAACGCCCGGTCAGTGTGCGGCGGTGGCGACCGTCCGCGATCGGGGTCGTCGTGGCCGACCGCCGCAGCATGAGCTGGTGCACCGTGACGACCACTGCGCGCCAGCCGAGCCCGGGCAGCACCACGAGCACCCGCAGGTCGGCCGGCCACAGGTGCGGACCAGGTGCGGACTGCGGCGGCCGAGGAGCCGATCGCGCCATCGGACCTCGTGCCCTCTGACCTGGGGTGTACGGAGCCGCCTATCGGAGTCGAACCGATGACCTACGCATTACGAGAGGGTTCTACGGCCTCGGCCGCGTGAGGTCCTGCGCGTGACCTGCGTGTTTGCTCGTGTCGAGGGTCGCGTGCCGTTGGCTGGTGCGGGACTGATCGGGGCACCTGGGGGGCATGCGGTTGACCCCAACTCTGGTGGTGTGGGTGGTGATCCCGTCGCGTCGGCCAGCTGGGTCGTAAGCCGGCTCGGTGGTGGTCTGTCCTGGATGACGTAGTCACCGCGTAGCGGCCGCAGGTCCTGGACTGGCCGGCGCCGGGGTGGCTGGCCTCTAGCTGGCCGTCGCGACGGGATCTCCGGCCTGGTGCCCTTCCGTGCATCCGGAGCCGAGGCCCGGGGTTCGGGGCGGAGCCCCGCGGGCGTCTGATCCGTAGACGCCTCAGACCGTCCACTGACGGCCGGGACGATGCCCCCACCTGGTCTTTGACGGGTTGTGTGTCCGCTCGGGTGCAGGCTGAGACGGGCGGGCTGCTGTCAATCGTGCTGTCAGTCGACCCCACACGGGTGGCGTGGGTGGTGATCCCGTCGCCTCGGCCGGTGGTCGCTCTAGCTGTGGCGGTGGTGCCCTGTCCAGGATGGCGCAGCTACCGCTTGCGGCCGGAGGTCCTTGACTGGGTGCCGCCGGCGCGGCTGACCTCCGGACGGTCGGGGCGATTGGGTCGCCGCCCTGGTGCCTTCCAAGCATCCCGAAACCGAGGCCCGGGGTTCGGGGCGGAGCCCCGCGGCGTTCCTGGGACGTCAGCTTGATAAGGTCCTCGCCCGGACGCTGGGTGATGGGCGTTGCGCTGCGGTAATCGCATCAGATTGCGGCCTGGGAGCCTCTGGCGGCATGGCCAGGTGGCCTGCCGGCGGTACGGCTCGGATCGGGCGCACACCATCGGCTTTACGCTGACGCCGGCGTAGCCGCCATGACTGCAGCTAGCTTGCTCTCGAACGACGCACCGCCCGTCGCCTCGCCGGTGCCGAGTCCCGTGACGTAGATAGCGATGTCCCCGATGTGCACTAGGCGATCAGATCCCGCAGCGGGATAGACAAGCACCGCTCGCGGCACGCCGAGCCGGTGGCAGTACGTGACCATCTGGTAGATGTCGTCACTTGACGGGGCTTTGGCCTGGTACTTGTACTTCGCGTCAACCACAGCCACGGCCTCTGTCGCGTCGGACACCAAACAGTCGGCTACAGCTACGTGACCAGCGTCGGAAACTTCGAACTTGTGCGCGGTGGTTACCTCGAATTGAGGCAGCGCTAATTTGACCTTGGCGGCGACATAGCGCTCCCAGGCAGCCGGCATGTTGAACATGAGTGAGTTGCCCGGCAAATTTCGTTCCAAGGCCCAAGCGAAGAACCGGCGACAACGACGGCGGCCAGCGCCAGCACTTGCTGGTACTGCAGTGTAAGTGCCGTCAACTGCAGGCCACTCACCTCTCGGACATTCATCCGCGATGAAGACACGGTAGCGAAGGCGGGCAGCAGTCGGCGCAGTCGTTGTTGCACATCTGGGTTAAGGGGCAACTGCCTCAACAGCAACAGCGCCCGGAGGATCGCCCTATTCGGCGGCGTGTCCAAGGTGAGAAGCTTCATCTCCGTGACCAAGCGGTCGGCGCGCCCTGCGAATCGACGCAGATGGAGATCCGGACGCAATTTGCCCGGGTAGGGCGGGCCGATATTGACCCGGTGTGAGTAGTTCTTCTCCAGCCCCCTGCTAGCAAGGGTTTCGACGTGTCGACAGAACGTCGCCGCGATGACGTCGGGCACCAGTGCGGCCGCTCCGCTCGCCGTGTCCGACAGCGGCAACGGTGCCGGCAGCGAGAGTGCGACCCGGAGGACCTCGACGGGGTCGAGATCCGGGAACCGGCATGCGATATCGAGGCTGCGCCCACTTGGTAGCCCCAGCCGCCCGAGGTACCCGCCGACGGTCACCGCGTGCTCCCCCGGCCGCGTCGCCGTCGGCGTAAGCCCGGTTATTACGGCAGCGTCCTTGCCAGAATCGCGCAGCGCCAGCGCCACAAGATGGTCGCGGTCTTCAGGTGAGAGGACCATTCGCTCGGTGCCGTACTCAGTCAGGGTCAAGTGGCTTCACCGAGTAGGGCAGACACCTCGTCGGAAAGCGCGTTTAACTGCGCTGGTGAGTCAGCCCAAAACTCCTCGAGGTATGGCCGGAGTTCATAGCGCCATATGCGGTCAAGACTCCCCGCACTCAGGTCATTCGCCATCCAGAAACTGTGACCGGGCGAGAAATCGCGGTCTGCGACGCGGGCCTGCACTAAGTCGAAGAACTCAAGCAGCCCCGACGCCGACTCCTCGCGAGCTGCCAGGTAACGCTCAAGGATCGTTCGATCTGGCCGGAGATTGACCGCGTGGAACCGGCGTCGCAGCGCGAAGTCGACAAGCGCGAGGCTTCGGTCCGCCGTGTTCATGGTGGCGAGCACGAACAGGTTCTCTGGCAACGAGAGCATGTCCTTCGAGTACGGGAGGCGCATCTCGCGCCCGCGATACTCCAGCAACGTCATCACTTCACCCAAGACTGAGCCGAGGTCCGCACGATTGAACTCATCAATTATGAGCACACATGGTGCCGTGGTCTGGAACACGACGTCCCTGCAGAAGCGCTGTAAGACCCCGGGCGCTACCTCGTACGACAGTTGTTTCGTGTTGGGGTCAATCTCCGGACGCAGCCCCTCGACGAAGTCCTCGTATGAGAACGACGGATGGAACTGAATGGACTCGACAGATCCCTCCTCGCCCGCTAGCAAGATGGCCAACTGGCGTGCGACGTGCGTCTTTCCGGTCCCAGGCGGACCGTAGAACACCAGTTGACGCTTGCCGGAGTCCCTGACAAGCCCGAGCCACTCCTCAAGGACGTTCGCGTCCAGGTAGGTGGCGGCAGCTGCCTCTGCTAGAGGATCGCCGTGCACCAAGTCGCCATGTTCCTGCGCAACCATCGCCGCTACGGCCGTGACAGCCTGCTGCTGACGCGACGCCTCGGCCAGGATGGCGTCGACCTCCTGCGGCTCCAGTTCAAACGCATCGCGTAGAGACGCAACAGCCTGGCAGAAATTCGCGTACGCGGCGGGCCCGCTGGACACCTCAGGGGCACGGCCCAGCGCGGCGAGTCCAGACACTGTGCTCTTCAGCCAGATCGCATACTTGCTTCTGTCGCGCAGGTACATCAGGGCGGTCGGGTAGGACGTGCCGGCACCGGGGAACAGTTTTCGGTCGGCGACGAGTCGCGACACGAGGTCCATCGCGTCGGACTCCGATGCCGTCCATAATTGCATCGTCCACTTGTTGAACTTGTCCAACGGCTCGATCAACGACTTCAACGATGCGCCCACGAACGCAGGACTGAACCTGTTGTGGTGCGTCGTGCCGTTCCAGTCCCCGGAATTGAGCAGGTCGCCCAGTTCGCGAGCCTGCTGTTCGGTCATGCTTCCGGCATGTGCGTTGAGCAGAGCGCGTGCCGCGTCCTCGGCAGCAAGCCTGGTCGGGATGAGCTGGGCGCCGTATCTATCGCGCATCCAAGTTACAAAGTCGCCCATGTCGTCCAGACCTGGTCCCGCGCCTGCACCTCCAGTAGCGGGCGGCGTCAGGACGGGTGATGCCGGAAACGCCGCCTGCACGATGGAAAGCGACTCCAGCCCCTCCCCAATATCGGCGAGGAGCTCGGCATCCATCACCACTTGCAGCGATTCGTATCGCTGACAGAAAACGTTACCCGCCTCGTACGCCTTGCCGGGTGCACCAGGATCCTTGAGCTGCATCGTCGTTGACCACTCGGATAGCGGCGAGCCCTGAAGCGCAGCTCGTGCAGTTGCTGTAGCAGCCGCAATCTCTGAGATAGGTTTGGCTTGAAAAGTCCCGCCGTAAACCCCTTTGCTCGTGCCCTGGTTGAGACTGAGGTAGCACGCACTGCCATCAGCCGCGAACAGCAGGACGAGGTACCAGCCTGCGGTCGGCTTTGAGGAGTGGGCCGGATCAAACAACCGGACCCACGGAACACGGGTTCGCGAACCCGACCCATCGCCGCCTCGGACGCGGATGTGGTCACCGTGCGGAAGCGTCGCGATTGCGCTAGTGAGGGCGAGGCGAAGGTCCTTCTTGACCAGGTCGCCACGGGCCTGCATCGCGGCCGTCATGTCCTTCGACCAAGCGGGCTGCAACCGCAGCACGTCAGTGAAGAGGTCGTGCAGAGTCGTGGCCGGCGTCGTCATCCGCGACAGCCTTCCCTTCTATGGTCGCTACCGCAACGTCCGAGGCCCGCCGCGTCGTCAGACCTCGGCGCTGCGGATCGCGTCCCTCAGATTGCAGCGTGCGGCCTTCCCCGCCGCTCGGAGTCACTACGCCCCCTGACCACGCCGCTCGGGCACAGGCGCCTGCCTTGAGAGGCCGCCTCGTCCGCGTCCTCGTTCATCCGTCCTTCGGCTCGGGCGGCGGCGCGAACGGCGCCTGCGCCGCACGCGCAAGCCGACGCCCGGGCCGCGTCGCGCGGAGCGCGGCGCCTTGATCCTCAAGAGGCAAACGCAGCAGATTGGCGAGGCGGCAGTCGAGGCGACAGTCGAGGCAGCAACGGCTCACCTCTGCCCCCGGGAACGCCCGTCAGTCCAGGCCCTGCTGGTCGACGAACCCAGCTGCGCAGGCGTCGGCAGCCACCTCAAAGGTCCCGGGAGGAATGCCTCCCGCAGTCCCGTTCGGCCATTGGAGGAACTCAGCCCACTGACGGGTGGTCGCTCGAACGTCTAGTGTGTGTCCAGTTGGTACCCCGAGAGGACCTTTTTCTATGGCGGACCGACCAGCCTCGTATCCGTATCCGTATCCGTATGCGTCGGTCTTGTCCTCGTAAAGGCCGTACAGGGTGTCGTCGCTGCCGCAGGCACCCGTGGCGGCGACGGGGCTGGCGGCCTCGGCCGGTTCGGCGGGTTGGTCGACCGGCACAGCGGCGACCGGTTCGGGCTCCTCGACGCCAAGGCCAATGACCACAAGGGCCGCGATTGTGAAGCTGATGACGGCGCCGATCAGGCTGATGACGAGCCCGGCGACGGCGAAGCCACGGCCCTTGAGCGTCCCCGGGTCGGTCTTGGTTAGGCCGACAATGCTGAGGATTGCGTCAAATGGCCAGGACAGAAGGGCGAACACCAGGCCGAGGGGCGCGGCGGTGCTGCTGCCCTGGGGCTCGCTCGGGTCGCCGCTCATGCGCACACCCCGTCGTAAAGGTCCTCGATGACGTCACGGGAGATGTCCTGGTCGGCGGCCTCGACGGGGGCCTCGCGCATCAAGCCTGGCGCGCAGTCGAGACCCGCGTCGAAGTGCTCCTGGTCGCTGGTCGACAGGACGTGTACCGCCACGAGCGGGCCTCTTTCCTGAGGGACCCCGACCTGGGGCCCCCCGGGAACGCTTCCACCAGCCCCGCCGACACCAAGGTGGAACCTGCCCACGTCACCCCATCGGGCTCACACAGTTGAGGGTGTAGCCGGGGACGATGGGCCTAGACGGGTCACCGGGTTAAACGGGCTCATCACAGTTCAGGTGTAGCGGGCCCATGCCGTCACGAACGCGCCCAGCAGTGGCTGTCGCCGTGCGCTGCCGCCGTGCGCTCATCCCAGCGGGCTAGTGGACGCATTCCGATGACGGGGGCTGGTGGCGCGGCGGGAATCTGCTCAGACACCGGGTAGGCCGACCACGCCCCCGACCAAGCCCCCGAGCAGGCCTGCGGCAGCGCAGACCCCCAGAGTCCGCAGCACGGTCCATCCCCGCCCGAAGAGCAGGTAGGCCGCCAAGACCGCGATCACCACGGCGAGCGGCTGCACGCTGTCGAGTTCCGCGATCTCCAGACGGACTGGTCCAGCCTCCAGCATGCGGGTGCGGTCGAAGAGGGTGTGCAGCGCGAAGTAGACGGCAAGGTTGGCGATAACGCCCACCACAGCCGCGGTGATACCGGCCAGCGCTGCTGACAGGGATCGGTTGCCTCGCAGCCGCTCGACGTACGGGGCGCCGAGGAAGATGAAGACGAAGCAGGGCACGAACGTCACCCAAGTGACCAGGGGCGAGTCCAGGACGGCCGCGAGCCAGAGGTCGAGGCTGCCGGGCTGGCGGTAGGCACCGAGGAAGGCCACGAACTGCACGACCATGATGAGTGGCCCCGGTGTCGACTCCGCGAGTGCCAGCCCCCGCACCATCTCACCGGGCGTCAGCCACCCGTAGACCTGGACGGCCTGCTGCGCGACGTAGGCGAGGACGGCGTAGGCGCCGCCAAAGGTCACCAGAGCGGCGCCGGAGAAGAACAGGTTCTGCTGGGTGAACACGCTGTCGCGGCCGGTGACCAAGGCAACCGCCCCAACGGGGACGGCCCAGGCGAGCAACCCGAGGACGACGACCCTGACGGCGTGCCTCCAGCTGCGCCTCTCCGTGTGCAGGGCATCGTCCGGGACCAGCGGCGGGGGCCCCGCGTCGGTACCGCCCGGGCGTGCGCCGTGGAGGTGGACCGAGGTCGGCACCCACCGACCCAGGGCCCACCCCACCGCCGCAGAAGCGGCGACGACCACGGGAAACGGCACCCCGAGGACGGCGAGGACGGCGAGGGCGACGAAGGCGACGAAGGCCGCGACCGCGAGACCGATGAGCGCCCTGGAACGCAGCGCACGTCCTGCCACCCGAACAACGGCCTGGGCCACGATCGCCAGGACCGCGGCAGCCAGCCCGACGAACAGATATGTCACCACGGGGGTGTCTCCTGCGACCACGTAGATCGCCGACAGTGCGAGCAGGGACACAACGCCGGGCAGGACGAACAGGGTCCCGGCCACAAGCCCGCCCCGTACGCCGTTCAGCAGCCACCCCACGTAGATGGCGAGCTGCTGCGCCTCGGGTCCGGGCAGCAGGGTGCAGAAACTCAGGGCGTGCAGGAAGCGGTGCTGCCCGAGGGGGTCAAGTCGGTTGCTGTGGCCCTTGTTCGTGCTGCATTTTTTGAACGGCCCGTCGGGGTCTAGAAGGACGACCATGTGTGGCTTAAAGTGGTCCCTCAGTTAGGTTCGAGCGGTCATTTCGCCTAGCCCATGCGGGCTGCGCCTGACGCTCGTCTGTCAAGCCGCTGGGGTACAACAGCGAGCCGCACGGTGCCGCTCGCCTCCGGCCTTGTGACCCCTCGCATTGGGACGCACCCCCTAGGTGGGGTGACTATTCGTCGCTGTTGCCGCAATGACCCAGGCCGCGTACGCGGGGCTGCTCCCGATGAGGGGGAACGCCACGACGCAGGGGACCTTGTATGGGTGCTCGGCGTCTGCTCGGTCGATGATCGCGGTGAGGTGTTCCATCCGGGTGTGCAACGCGACGCGCGCTTCGGCGCGGTCAACGATCTGGCCGTCCCAGGTGTAGATCGATCGGACTTGGCTGGTCTGGTGGGAGCCCGCGCAAAGCCGGTCGGCGACGAGCCTCCGGGTGAAGGCTGCGAGCCATTCCGGGTCGGGTGCGGTGATCACTACTTCGCAGAGGTCTGTCATGGCGTGCTGGATGTCTCGCGCGTTGCCTCGATCACCGCTCGTGCCTCGTGCTCGGTGTGGGCGATGCCGCCGGCGCCGGTGATGATCTGGCCGTCGTGGCTCATCCCGACCCACCGGCCGTTGAGGTGCTGACCGTGGGGGTGCAGGACGAAGTACATCGTGCCCTTAGAGCGGACGGAGTTGTCAGTGGCGGCGTACCAGCCCAGGAGCAGCTCGTTGTCCCAGAGGCGGAGCTCGCCGCGCCAGTGGTAGCCGCCGTCCTCGACCGCGATGCCGCGGGTGGTGGTCTCGGCGTGCACGAGCTCGCCCTGCTGACGCAGCCGGATCTCCTGGGCGGTGATGACCTCCTGGCCGTCCTTGTAGGTCTGCCAGGAGGCCCACCAGTCACCGGTGAGGGTGACGCCGGCGTGGGGTATCCCCGCGAGCTCTCCGACCGAGATGCCCAGGGCCTCGGCGATGGCGACGGCGACGGGCAGCAGCGGTTGCTGGTCCCCGGCTTCGTAGCGGCGGATCTGGCGGGCGTCAATGCCGGCCAGGGCTGCCAGGGCGCTCTGGGACAGGCCGAGCTCGTTTCGGCGTCGCTTGAGCACGTCGCTCATCTCCATCCAGACAGTGTCGAGGACAGACGCGTCCGCTGTCTTCGGGCGAACTAGTCCGTTAGGGGACTCATAAGTCCTCGACAGCGGACTCGTATGTCCCCAAGATGGGTCATGTCAGTCCGTATCGGACGTTGGAGTCCGGTGCCGCGACCTACAGAGGAGATGTGGCTCATGCCGGGTTACGTGGTGGACAGCAGCAAGCAGCCGATGGTGGCGACGGGTGTGGTGTCGGTGGTGCCGGAGTGGGAGGAGAAGCCGGGCGGTGGTCGTCGTCCCACGGACGTGCAGGCCCGGCGCGAGGACACGGGGATGCCGCTGTGGGGGGTGGAGGTGATGTACCAGCAGGTGACCTACGGGCGGGTCAGCTCCGTGGTCGCCTCGGTCACGGTCCAGTCCGTGGAGCAGCCCAACGTGACGGCACTGGGACCGATCGGGTTCGACGGGCTGCGGGTCGAGGTCCGGGTGATCAAGGCCAGTGGGGTGCTGGTGGAGAACTGGACCGCGGACGGCCTCGCCGCTCCGGTCGCGGGGTCCCGCCGGCCCGCGACGCCCAGCACCAGCAGCAGCTCGTCTGAGGCGGCGTGAGCGTGGCTGCCATCGCGGTCCCCTCGGGTCAGGTCGATGTCGTGGTCTGGGCCCGGTCGCTGGGTGTCGGGTCGAGGGATGAGGTGTGGGAGCACGTCATCAGGTCCTCCGCCGACGGCGCCCGGGTGCTGGAGGCGTTGGGGGATCTGTTGCGGCGGGTCGCGGACTATCCGGATGAGGAAATCCGCAGTGACCTGTTCCGGGCGTTCAACCTAATCTCCGACGCCGGCCACAAGCTGCTCCGGGTCGCACGCGCGACCCAGACCGACTGATGAGCGTGCTCACGGCCCTGCGGGCCGCGCCTGACCCGCACTTGTCCGGTCGGAGGGGTGCTGGAGTTACTCGGGTGTCGGGCAGCTTGTGGAGGCTGTCGCGGACGTTCTGGCGGCGGGTCTGGTGGCTATGCCGGCTCCTGTTCGCAGACGCGCTACGTCGCCCGTTCCGCACCTTGTTCGGGGCCAGTCTGCTCGGAGTCGGTGGGTGGATCTGGTGGACGTCCTCCCGCTGGCAAGATCAGGCTGCAGTCGGTGCAACGGTCTTTCTGCTCGTTCTTGCGCTGACTGTGTGGCGGGCGAAGGGGCGCCGGTCCTACGACTGGACGATCGGGCGGCGGTGGGGCTGCTGGTGGCGGCGTCGTTACCGCTACGGCCCGTAGTGGCAAACCCTCGCCCTACGACACCACCTGTACGTCATCGACCGACGGCAGGACCCCGACCTCGCCCGCTCACTCGTCCTGGCGTGGGCGGACACCCCCCGTGCGTTGCGGCAGGAGGGGCAGACGGTCGAGGTCGCCCGCCTCAAACGGGTCCGGTACACCGGCGGCACCGACCACCTCCTCCTCGCGCTCCCCGCCGGGATCACGCCGGATACCGTGGCCGCGGCGTGCGAGTCTCTGGCCCACGCCTGGCGGGCCCTCAACGTCCGAGCCCGGACGGCGGGGCCGGGGTGGGTGTGGCTGGACATCACCCGCACCGACACCCTCCGCCAGCCCTACATCCTCGGCTCCGTCCCAAACCTCATCGACCCGGCACGCCTGCTGGACGTTCTCGCGGGGCTCACGGTCGGGGTTCTCGAGGACGGCTCCTCCTGGCGGCTTCGCCTACGAGGTGCGCACGTCCTGATCGCCGGCACCACCGGCTCCGGGAAGTCGTCCCTGCTGTGGGCCATCGTCGCCGGGTTGTCGACGGCGATCCATACGGGGTTGGTGCGGGTGACGTGGTTGGACCCCAAGGGGGGGATGGAAGCCACCCCCGCCCGACCCCTCGCCCAGGTCGTGGACCGGGTCGAGGACATGGCCGAGGCGTTAGAGCAACTGGTCGTCGAGCTCGACGAACGGGCACGGGGACTGGCTGGGTCGTCCAGGCAGCACACGCCGTCGGTGCGCAGCCCGCACCGGGTTGTGGTCGTCGACGAGCTCGCCACCCTCACCGCCTTGGCGGACGCCAAGACCGCACGTCGGGTGGAGGCCGCCCTCGGGGCGCTGCTCAGCCGTGGCCGGGCGGTCGGGTTCACCGTCATCACCACCACGGTCGACCCGTCCAAAGACGTTGTGCGGTGGCGGGGTCTGCACGCCGTCCGGGTCGCGTTCCGACTCGATGAGCCGATCCAGGTCGACATGGTCCTCGGCGACGGCGCCCTGCACCGTGGTGCCACCTGCGACCGGATCCCGTTGTCGACCCCGGGTGTGTGTTTCGTGCGTATCGACGGGGTGCCGGATCCGTTGCGGGCCCGTGCGACGTATGTGCCGGATGAGGTGATCGCGACGGTGGGTGCACGGTGGCCGGCCCTGCCCGCCCTCACCGGCTCGACCAGCACGGGGGGCGTCAGCGTCGCGGGGGACAACGCTGAGCCGGAGGTCCGTGTCGGGAGCCGAGGTGAGGACGGGCAGCCGGACCGCGGACGTGCGCTCGATCCGGATAGCAACGCTACGCCCGCCCCAGGGGTTCCAGCGGTCCGTGCGGGGGTGACCTTATGAGCGTCGTCTCGTCGGCTGTCGGGTCCTGGATGCGGCAGGCCGGCTGCGCGAGCGACCCTGGGTTGGCGTGGACGCAGGAGCGGTGGCGCGTCGCCCGCGCAGACGTCGAGATGATCGCCGCGGTGTGTGACGCGTGCCCGGTCGCCGCGCAGTGTCGGGAGTTCGTGGTTGCGACGGTGCCCACGGCCGGGTTCTGGGCGGGCGCGTTCCGCGAGCGGTGGCAGGTGGACACCACCGCCCCCCTGTTCCTCGCCGACATGACCGACGTGGCCGACGACCAGGTCTTGGAGCAGGACATGCAGTCGGGCCTGGACGACCCCTCGATGCAGGAAGCAGGCACGGACGCGCTCCATGCGGTGCGGCGTGCTCGGCGTCGCGACGTTGCGGTGGCTCGTCGACGGGAGGCAGCTGAGCACCGTCGGCAGGCACGGGGGGAGGCCCAGCAGCGTGCCCGCGAGGAGCTGGAAGCCATGCCGGTCGCTGGCCTGCGTCGCATCGGGGGCGGCTACCGATGACAACCCCTACGGGGGTCAGCGTGGGTCAGGGGACGCCGACGGGAACGGGTACAGCAGTCACGGCGGTGACCGACCGGCATGGTGTGGTGTGGACCTCGGGGGCGCAGCGCGTCGTCGACGATCCGACGTTGCGGGTGGACGGTCGGATGATCCGGACCTGGGCCGAGCATGCCGGGGTCTGCTTCCGTCCCCTGCTGCGCCGGGTCACCGACCGAGACACCGGCGACGCGTCCACGGTCCCGATCCCGTGTGGGTCGACCAGGG
>JAABUN010000271.1_pt1 | contig 135299 bp, 122 predicted proteins | sample 5559311 | NCBI WGS metagenome assembly JAABUN01 (sample SAMN10711877, study PRJNA513370) | rock metagenome | isolation source: Antarctica rocks | place: Antarctica: Victoria Land, Siegfried Peak sud
GTGAGACCGACGCCCCACCGAGCGACATCGGGCAAACCGTCACACCCACATGCCACCATCACCCACCACCGGCGGCCAGACCCGCCCGACAAGATCACGAACGACCGGATGAAAGATCGAGGTTAGCCAATCACCAGCGGAACACGCCTAGGCTTGGGCCAAGGCCTTTGGGCAGCGTCACTGCGAGTGGCGCGTGCTGTGGCCTGCGGTGCCGAGCCAGCCGGGATCGTTACGGGCCTCGATCCACTCCTACGCGGTGGTGCGTCTGGCCACGTAGAAGGTCGGTCAATGCGGTCCGCTGCCTTTGATCATACGAGCGCCTGCGCCAAGGCGGCGGTGCCCTCGTCCGCGGCCCCGCGGCCTGCGCGTCGGCCAAGTCTGGAGTGTCGCGCCGTCCGGCGCCGCCCCCTCGCTCAGATTGGACCGGCCCACGGCGACGAAGGTCCTGCCACACCCGACCCTGCAGCAGTCCGTAGTTGCGCAGCACATGACCACAACCGACGGTTCTGTCGCTCAGTCTGTGACTACCGCGGCGGAGCGAACGGCGTAGCGCGGGTGCCGCCGTACGCGCGGACGCCGGTAGTCCGCGAGGCTCTGCTTTGCACGCTTCTTCACCGGGACGGTGGCGGCGGCTGCTCCGAAGGTGATGATGGCGGCGGCCACTGATCAGACCGGCGCGCGCTGTTGTTCGTCCAAAGGTCAAGCAAAGCAGGCACGGGACGCGACGCGCTTGTGCAAGACGCGTTGCACCACGGCATCCTCACATCTCCACCGCGGCCGGAAGCCGTTACCCCGCTAGTGACCCGTGACCCGCGCGGAGTCCGGCGCTGCTACGCAAGCCCCAGGGCTACAGGCCGAAGGCGATCGCGCCCGAAAGGGCGAAGACAGGCCGATCTCAAGCAACTCGCGGGCCGTGCCAGGCCTCGAGAGCTGGCGCAGCGCGGGGTTGGCGTACGTCACCCGGCGGCTGCCACGGCGGTGGAGCGAGAGCACCGGGACGGTCGTCGCCAGCCCCGCCGTCACGATGCGCCGCGTCAGCCCTACGACGCCGCCGCTGCGGGCTCCGAGAGCCGGTACAGGACCTCCCCGGCCCCGTCCACGACCAGCGTGCCTGACTCCGCTCGCCACGCGGCCACGTCGACGTCGACCGGGTCGCGGTACCCGAGCGCGTGCTCGGCGCAGCGCTGCGCGCTGATCCCGGTCGCAAGGACGACGGAGATGCGGGGCCGCTCTCCCGCCACCGGGTCCCAGGTGCCCGCACCTTTGAGGTGAGTGCTGTGGGCGAGGACGCCGCCGGGGTAGTCGGCGAAGCGCTCCCACTGCCCGAGGAAGTAGTCGCGGCAGTGGTAGCCGACCTCCGCCAGCAGTTCTCCGTGGGTCACGCTGAACTCCCGTACGTGCGGGGCGTAGAGGACCAGCTCGCCGCCGTCCGCGACCACCGGCTCGAGCTTGTACATGCCCTTCGCCGCGGTCCACATGTCGGCGTACATCGCCGGCACGACCGCAAGGACCTTGGCGTACGGGCGGTCGGCGTACCGCACGTGGACCTGGGACGACACGCGTGCGGCGGCGGCCCAGGCCTGCTCGGGCGTACCGGTAGTCATGGCGTGCAGCCGGGTTCCTCCGGTCTGCACCACCATGGCGAGGCACAGCCGCGCGGCGGGCACCAGGGCAGCGGCGCGGTCGATGAGCGCCCTGACTGGGGTCGTGCCGAGCGTTCCGATGATCTCGCGGGAGGAGATGAGGGCGCCGAGCCAGTGCGACAGGTCGATGATCTCCTGGCCCCCGACGCCGGGGAACAGGTACTTGTTGCCGCCGGAGAAACCGACCACCTCGTGTGGGAAGACCGGACCCGCGATGAGGACGACGTCGTGCTCGAGTACCAGCCGGTTGACCCGTACGGGCACCGGCTCGCGCAGGCGTCCGCCGCTGAGCGCCGCGACCTCCTCGGCCGTCAGGGTGCCCAGATCGGCGAAGGTCGTCGGGTCGGTCCACTCGTGGTTGCGCACCTCGACCCCTTGTTCCTGGAGAACGTTGACGGGGACGCCCAGCAGGGACTCGAGCGCCGCGTCGTCCATCGGCTGGTGAGTGCCGAGTGCGACCAGCACCGTGATCCGCGTCGCCCGCCCGAGCAGGGCGCGGAGGACGGCGTCGAGGACGAGCGGGACGGGTGCCGTGCGGGTGCCGTCGGGCACGAGCAGCAGCACCGACCGGCCGTCGAGCTCAGGGCCGCCGAGCGCCTCGCCGACGAAGGCGCGGACCTGCCCTTCGTCGAGCAGGCCCGCGGGGCCCCCGATCTGGCGGAGCGGCCTCACGGGGCAGGCGGGGCGTAAGCAGCCCGGGCGATCCCGACGGCGAGGTCGACGGCGGTCTCCCGAGCCTCTTCGAGCGGAAGCACCCCCGTCGCGACCAGGCTGGCCAGGAAGCTGCAGTCCACCCGCCGCGCGACGTCGTGGCGGGCGGGGATGGACGCGAAGGCGCGCGTGTCGTCGACGAATCCGCTCGTGTTGTAGAAGCCGGCGGTCTCGGTGACCGCCTCCCGGAAGCGCCGCATGGCGAGCGGGCTGTCCAGGAACCACCACGGGACGCCGATCCGCAGGGACGGGTAGGCGCCGGCGAGCGGGGCGAGTTCGCGGGAGTACGTCGTCTCGTCGACGGTGAAAGCGATCGCGCGGAAACCTGGCGCGCTGCCGAACGCCTGCAGCAGCGGCTGCAGGCCGTGCACGAAGTCGACCCGGGTGGGGATGTCGAAGCCCCGATCCAGCCCGAAGCGGGCGTGCACGGCCGCGTCGTGGTTGCGCAGCACCCCCGGGTGGATCTGCATGACGAGGCCGTCCTCGGCGCTCATCCTCCCCATCTCGAAGAGCATGTGCGCGGCGAAGGCGGTCGCCGCGGACCCCTCGAGCGGCCCCCGCAGGCCGTCGGCGTAGAGGCGTTCCGCATCGCCCCGGTCCAGCGGCGTGGTGTCGGCGGTGAGGTGGCCGTGGTCGGTCGCCCGCGCGCCGTGCCGGACGAACACCTCGCGTCGCTGCTCGAGCGCCGCCAGGAAGCCGGCGTAGGTGTCGGTGCGCTGCCCGGACACTTCGGCGAGCAGCTCGACGTCCTGCTTCCAGCCCTGGCGGTCCAGGTGCACGAGGGCGTCGGGCCGGAAGGTCGGGATGACCACGCCGGCCCAGTCCGACTCCGTGATCGCGCGATGGTGCTCGAGGGTGCTCGTGGGGGAGTCGGTGGTCGCGAGGACCTCCAGGCGGAAGCGGTCGTACAGCGCCCGCGGCCGGAACTCCGGCCGGGCGATGCAGCCGGCGATCTGGTCGTAGATGTCATCGGCCGTCTCAGGTGACGGCGCGACGCGCACACCGAACACGTCGTGCAGCTCGTGCTCCAGCCAGACCCGGCTGGGCGTGCCACGGAACAGGTGCCAGCCGCCGCAGAAGCGCTGCCAGATCGCGCGGCCGTCCTGCTCGACCGGCCCACCGTCCAGGCGCGGTACGCCCAGGTCCTCGAGCCGCGCCCCCTGCGAGACCAGCATGCGGGTCACGTAGTGGTCGGGGACGACCAGCAGCTGGGCCGGGTCGGGGAAGGCCTCATCGCGGGCCAGCACAGCGGCCTCGACGTGACCGTGCATGCTTACCAGCGGCAGATCGCGCACCTCGGTGTAGAGCTCACGGGCGATCGGTCGCACCCGCTCGTCGGGCGGCAGAAGTCGATCGGGGTCGAGCACGAGGGCCGTCATGACACATCCTCCTGTGTCCCCGGGCGGGGACGGTGCGGGGTCGGGGGACGCCCTCTCACGCGAGGGCCAGGGCTCGGACGGCCCCGCGGGCGCCGTCCCGGCAGAGGGCAGTCAACCCGTCGGACACCAGCTCACGGAACACGGCGTCCTGCGGGAGGTCCGCCCCGAACACCTCCGTCAGGGTCAGCAGCGCCGAAACGGTCTGCGCGGGGGTGTCCGCGCCCGCGGTGAGTGCGCGCAGCCGGTCCGCCATCGGGTCGTCGAGGGGCAGGAGCGAGCCGTCGTCGGCTCGACCCGTCGAGACGTAGCGCATCCACGCCGCGACACCCAGGCACGCCAGGCGAGGCTCCCCGCCTGAGTTCAGGCGGTCCCGGACGGTGCCGAGCAGACGCTGCGGCAGCTTCTGCGTCCCATCCATGGCGATCTGCGCGGTGCGGTGGTGCAGCGCCGGGTTGGCGAAGCGCTCCTGCAGCTGCGCGCAGTAGGCCCCGACGTCGAAGCCGGCTGGCACCTGCAGGGTCGGCACGACGTCGTCGGACATGAGGCGAGGGACGAGGGCCGCGAGGCCCGGCTCAGCCACCGCCTCCGCGACCGTGGCGCGACCGGCAAGCGCACCGAGGTAGGCAAGCGTGGAGTGGCTGCCGTTGAGGAGCCTGAGCTTCATCACCTCGTACGGCGCGACGTCGCTGGTGAGCACCGCCCCCGCCCGCTCCCAGGCGGGGCGGCCCGCAGCGAACGCGTCCTCGATCACCCACTGCCGGAACGGCTCGGTGACCACGACGCCGCGGTCCTCGAGGCCCAGCAGCGCGGAGGCCTCGGCCCGGTCCTCGTCGGTCGTCGCCGGGACGATCCGGTCGACCATGCAGGAGGGGAAGGCCACGGCGCTGTCGACCCACGCCGCGAGCGCCTCGCCGTCGGGCAGGCGGGCGCAGAACTCGAGCACCAGGCCCCGGAGGGCCTGGCCGTTGGCCGGGAGGTTGTCGCAGGAGAGCAGCGACACCGGCTCGGCGCCTGCGGCCCGCCGGGCCTGGAGGCCCCGCGCGAGCTGGCCCACCACCGTGACCGGCTGGCCGCCGGCCAGGTCCGACGCCACCGCCGGGTCATCACTGCGCAGTCGTCCGGTCGCCGGGTCGTGGCAGTAACCCTTCTCCGTGACGGTGAGGGTGATCAGTCTCGTGGCCGGGGCGGCGAGCAGCGTCAGGAGGCGGTCGGTCTCCTGCTTCGCGAACAGCACGTCGCGTACGACCGACACCACCTGCAGCGCAGTCCCCTCGGCGGAGCGGGTGAGCACGGAGTACAGCCCGTCCTGTGGGCGCAGCTGCTCGACGACAGCGGCGCTGCGCTGGGTCACCCCGCAGATCCCCCAAGCCCGGTCTCCGCCCGGGTCGGCGAGCGCGCCAGCGGTGTACACGGCCTGGTGGGCCCGGGAGAACGCGCCGAGGCCGAGGTGCACGACGCCGGTGGCGGACGGATCAGCGTCCCGGCGCAGCGCGCTGTCGACGAGCGGCAGGGTGGCCGCGCTCAGGCGTCGCACTACATCACCGCCCCGAGCTGCCAAGGCTGGAACTCCTCGTCACCGAAGCCGAGCTCCTCGCTGCAGGTCCGGCGGCCGGACGCCGTGGCGAGTACCAGGTCGAAGATCACCTTGCCCTGCTCTCGGACGCTGACCCCGTCGAGGACGACTCCGCAGTCGAGGTCCATGTCGTCGGCCATCCGCCGGTAGACGTCGCTGTTGGTCGCGAGCTTTAGGGTCGGCGCCGGCTTGCTCCCCAGCACGGAGCCCCGACCGGTGGTGAAGCACATGACCTGCGCGCCGCCGGCGACGATGCCGGTCACCGAGACGGGGTCGTATCCAGGGGTGTCCATGAAGGTGAGACCGCGGTCGGTGACGGGCTCGGCATAGCCGTAGACGGCGGTCAGAGCGGTGGTCCCGCCCTTCGCCACCGCTCCCAGCGACTTCTCCAGGATGGTCGTGATGCCGCCAGCCTTGTTGCCGGGCGAGGGGTTGTTGTCCATGCCGCCCCCGTTCCCAGCGGTGTAGCGCTCCCACCACGCGATCCGCTCGAGCAGACGACGTCCTACCGGCTCTCCTGCCGCCCGCCTCGTCAGCAGGTGCTCGGCGCCGTAGACCTCCGGGGTCTCGCCCAGCACGGCGGTGCCGCCGTGCTGGACGAGCAGGTCGACCGCCGCGCCGAGGGCCGGGTTGGCGGTGATGCCGGACCAGCCGTCGCTGCCGCCGCAGTTGAGCCCGAGGATCAGCTCGCTGGCCGGCACCGGCTCGCGGCGGACCGCGTCGACGAGGGGCAGCAGCTCGCGGATGTGCGCCACGCCCTGGCGAACGGTCGCAAGGCTGCCGCCGAGGTCCTGGATGCCCATCGACACGACCGGTACGTCCGGCGGCAGGTCGAAGTCGAGCGTCAGCGCCGCGACCTGGTTGACCTCGCAGCCGAGACCGACGACGAGCAGGGCGCCGAAGTTCGGGTGCTGCGCGTAACCGGTGAGCACGCGGCGCAGCAGCGTGAAGCCCTCACCAGCACCTGCCATGCCGCACCCCGTGCCGTGCGTGAGCGCCACGACGCCGTCGACGTTCGGATAGGCGTCAAGGGCGTCCGGCGCGCTGAAGGCTGCGGCGATCCGCTTGGCTGCCTGCGCCGAGCAGTTCACGCTGGTCAGCACCCCGATGTAGTTGCGCGTGCCCACCCGGCCGTCGGACCGCACGATGCCCTGGAAGGTCGCCTGCTGCTCCAGCGGCAGCACCGGGGGCACCACCGCGTCCGTCCCGAAGGCGTAGTGCTGCTCGATCTCGGCCATCCCGAGGTTGTGCACGTGGACGTGATCGCCGGCGACGACCGGCACGAGAGCCAGGCCGATGAGCTGGCCGTACTTGCGCACCTGCCCCCCGACGGCCACGTCGCGCAGCGCGACCTTGTGCCCCGCGCCGATGTCGGCGCGTACGACGAGGACGGTCCCGTCGAGGTCCACCGTCGTGCCGGCTGGCAGGTCCTCCCGGGCGACGGCCACCGGATCGTCAGGGTGCAGGCGGACGAGGACGCCTGTACGAGTGGGCAGCGTGGCGGTCATGCGGCGCCCCTCGGGCTGAGTTGATGAGCGTCGAGGTGGCTGCGCACCTGCGCGAGCGTGGGGACGAAGCCGGTGCCGCCCTGGCCCTGCAGGCACAGCGAGGCCGCCGCGCAGCCCAGCCGGACCGCGGTGGGCAGGTCGTCGCCGAGGGCCAGGCGGGCGGCGACCGTGCCGACCAGGCTGTCGCCGGCGCCGGTCTGGTCGATCACGGACGGAGGCGGCAGCGAGGGCACGTGCACCGGCTCCCCGCTGTCCTCGTGCAGCAGCACCCCCTCCGCGCCGAGCGTGACGGCGACCGCCGCTGCGCCGAGCCGGAGGGCGCGCCGCGCGGCCTCGATCGGGTCGGCTGTCCCCAGCAGGGGGACGGTCTCGCCCGGGCAGGCCGGGGTGATCAGCTCGGCGCGGCGGGCCACCTGCGCGAGCACCTGCGCAGCAGCCTCGGAAGAGGTCAGCCGCGGGCGGAAGTTCGGGTCGTAGACGAAACGGGGGGCCTGGCGCGCGGCCTCCTGCAGGGCGGCCGCGGCGGACGCGGACAGCGCGGCGGTCACGCCGCTGCCGACCACCACCCCGACGTGCTCGAGCCCCGCGGCGGCGACGTCCTCCGGGCACAACGTCGAACCGGCGCTCCCCCGGCGGACGTAGACGAACTCGCGCCGCCCGCTCGGGTCCGCGCACACGACGTACACGCCCTGCTGACCCGGGACCCGGCGTACGAGAGCGGTGTCGACGCCGAGCGCCACCACGCGTGCGAGCAGGGCGTCGCCGAGTTCGTCGTCCGCGACGCGTGCCAGCAGGGCGGTGCGGGCTCCGGCGGCCGCCGCCGCGGCGGCTGCGTTGAGCGCGTCGCCGGAGAAGCCGAGCCGCAACCCGGCCCCGTCGTGGAGCGCGCCGCTCGTCGACAGCTCGACCAGCACCTCGCCGAGCACCAGGACGTCATGGCCCGGGGAGCGGCTCACCAGCTGTGCACCGTGCCGTCGGCCAGCCGGTTGACCGGCAGCGACGCCGGCCGGTACGGGTGGCGCGCCGCGAGCTCCTCGTCGAGCTCCACGCCGAGGCCCGGCTGCTCGCCCGGGTCCATCGTCCCGTCCGCGAACGTGTAGGCGTGCGGGAAGACCGCGTCGGTGAGGGCGGTGTGCGGCATGCGCTCCTGGATCCCGAAGTTCGGGACGCTCACGTCGACGTGCAACGCCGCTGCCATCGCGACGGGGGACAGGTCGGTCGCCCCGTGCGAGCCGCTGCGGACGGCGTAGAGGTCGGCGAAGAACAGGATGCGGCGCAGGTGGGTGATGCCTCCGGCGTGGGTCACCGAGGTGCGGATGAAGTCGATGAGCTGCTCGCCGATGAGCTGCTGGCAGTCCCAGATCGTGTTGAAGACCTCGCCGACCGCGATCGGCGTGGTGGTGTGGTGGCGCAGGTGGCGGTAGCCCTCCTGCAGCTCGGACGGCACCGGGTCCTCCAGCCAGAACAGCCGGAACTCCTCGACATCGCGGCCCAGTCGGGCCGCCTCGTTGGGGGTGAGCCGGTGGTGGACGTCGTGCAGCAGGTCGAGCTCCTCGCCGTGCGCCTCGCGGACCGCGGCGAGCATGCGCGGCAGGTGTCGAAGGTAAGGCGGCGTCGACCAGACGCTCTCGCTGGGGACGGCCGAGTCTGCCGGCTCGTACGGCGTGCCGTCCTTGCTGACCCCGTACGTCGAGGGGATGCCCGGGATGCCGGACTGGACGCGGACCGCGGTGTAGCCCGCCTCACGGGCAGCGGTCACCGCGTCGAGCAGCTCCGGCAGGTCGCGTCCGCTGGCGTGCGCGTAGACCCGCGCCGACGTGCGGCACCGTCCGCCGAGCAGGCGGTGGACGGGCAGGCCCGTCGCCTTGCCGAGCAGGTCCCAGAGCGCCATGTCGACGGCCGCGATCGCCGTCATCGTGACCGGACCGCGCCGCCAGTACGCGCCCTTGTAGAGGTACTGCCACGTGTCCTCGATCCGCGTGGCGTCGCGCCCGAGCAGGGTCGGGACCACGTGCTCGTGCAGGTACGCCACGACCGCCATCTCGCGGCCGTTCAGCGTTGCGTCACCGAGGCCCGTCAGCCCGTCCTCGGTGGTGAGCTTGAGCGTGACGAAGTTGCGGTCCGGGCAGGTCACGATCACGGCGGCGTCGATGATCTTCACGCAGCGCGCACCTGCTCCAGGGTGGTGCGTACCCGCTGCCCGAGGTCACCGGGGGCGGTGAGGTCAGCACCGACACCGACCGCGACGGCCCCCGCCGCCAGCCACTCGCCCACGTCGGCCAGGCGAATGCCACCAGTCGGCACGATGCGTGCCCCGGGCAGGACCGCGAGCACCGAGCGCAGGTAGGCCGGGCCGCCCAGGTGAGCGGGGAACAGCTTCACCGGACCACGGCTGACCGCGTCGGCGAGCTCGGCCGGGGTGCAGGCGCCCTCCAGGAAGGCGACGCCGCCCCGTTCGGCGACCGGGCGGACGGCGGGGACCGGCCACGGGCTGACGAGGAACTGCGCGCCGGCGTCGACGGCCTTCACGGCGTCCTCGGCCGTCGTCATCGTCCCCACGCCGACGACGAGGCCGGGCCGCTCCGCCCGCAGCACGGTCAACGCCTGTTCCCAGCCCGGCGTCGTGCCCGTCAGCTCCACGACCGGGAGTCCCGCGTCGGCCACGCGCCGGGCGACGTCCAGCGCCTCCTCGGCCGAGCCGGTCCGCAGCACCGGCAGGAGCGGCCTCGGCGCGAGGGCCGCCAGGAGCTCGTCCCCCGTCACGAGGACGACTCCTCCTTCACCCGGGTGACCAGTTGCGTCGGGTTGACGAAGCGCAACGCGATCACCAGCAGCACGAGCATGGAGGCGGTGTACATGGTCGCCATCGCGTCGACCGACTGGTTCGCGCGGATCCCGGCGGCGAAGACCGAGTTGTACAGCGCCACGACCAGGGTGGTGCTGTCGGGACCGGCGGTGAGGAAGGTCAGCTCGAACATGCCGACCGTCCGCACCAGCACGAGGATCGAGGCGGCGAGGATGCCGGGCAGCAGCAGGGGCCCCAGCACCCGGGTGAAGACCGACGTGGTCCTCGCACCGCACATCCGCGCCGCTGCCTCGATCTTCGGGTCGATCTGCTCGATGAACGGCGTCATCGTCAGGACCACGAAGGGGATCGACGGCACGAGGTTGGCGAGGATGACGCCCGTCAGCGTGCCGGCCAGCCCGAACTTGTAGAGCACGGTGGCCAGCGGGATCCCGTAGGTGATCGGTGGGACGAGAATAGGCAGCACGAACAGCAGCATCAGCAGCTTCTTGCCAGGGAAGTCGCGGCGGGCCAGCGCGTAGGACGCGGGTAACCCGACGAGCACCGAGATCACGACGACCGCGATCGCGACCTGGGCGGTGGTGGTGAGGACGCGGGAGAGCGCGAACTCGCCCCACGCGTCGGAGTACCAGTGCGCGGTCCAAGCCTCAGGCAACCAGGTGCCGAACCACCGGGTGCCGAACGAGTCGACGACGACCGACAGCAGCAGGGCGACGAGGTTGAGGAAGAAGACCCCGATCACGATCCAGACGACCCACGACAGCGGGCCGCTCCGGGATCGTGCGTGGTCCGGTGGCCGTGACGTGGTGTCCCGGGCGGGGGCGTCGAGGACGGACATCAGCCCTTCCCTCCTGTCGAGCCGCGGTAGAGGCTGCCGCGCCAGACCATCACGAGGCCGATGATCACCAGCATGATCATCGCCATGATCATGGCGATGGCGGAGCCCATGGAGTAGTCGAAGCTCTGGAACGCCGCGTCGTAGGCGGCGATGGAGATGACACGGGTGGAACCGGCCGGATCACCGACCAGCTGTGCCGACGGGAACACGGAGAACGCGAGGACGAACGACAGGGCGAACGTGATCGCGAGGCCCGGGGCGAGCAGTGGCAGGGTGATGTGCCGGAAGCGCTCCCAGGCACCGGCGCCGAGGGTGGCGGCGGCTCGGTCCAGCGTCGGGTCGATGCCGGAGATGTAGGACAGCGTCAGGAGGAACGCGAACGGGAAGCCGGTGATCACCAGTGAGAGGAACACGCCGAGGTAGTTGTGGATGAAGGTGATCGGCTCGTTGACGAGACCGAGACCCAGGAGCACCTTGTTCAGCCATCCGCTCGGCCCGGTGTACATGATCAGGCCCTGCGCGGTGAGGACGGTCCCGAGCGTGATCGGGATGACCAGCAGCGTGGTGATGGACCGCTTGCCGCGGACCTTCCCGCGCAGCAGGTAGGCGACCGGTATGGAGGCGAGCACGTTGAGCAGCGCCGCGGGCAGCCCGAGCTTGAGGGTGGTGCCGATCGTGTCACGCAGGTAGGGGTCGGAGAAGAACGCCGAGTAGTTGGCGAACGGGCCGTCGCCGGTCTGCGGCTGGAAGGAGAGCTGCAGTCCGTACAGGAAGGGGTAGAGGAACAGCAGCACCAGGAACAGGACGCCGGGCAGGAGCAGCACCAGGGTGCGGTCGACACCGCGTTCGGCCAGGCGGTGCCGCAGCGACGGCCTGCTGTCGGGCGGGGTAGAGGCGGGCACCGCTGCCGGCCGCTCCGCGACCGCTGTCACGAGCTGCTCTCCTCGGGAGCCGCAGCCTCGTCGGCCGAGAAGACCAGCACCCGCTGCGTCGGGACCGTGAGCGTGACCGCGTCGCCCGGCGCGAGCCGATCGTGCGTGCGGAAGTAGATCGGCGCGCCGTCGGCGAGCCGGGCCTGCACGGACTGCTCGCGGCCGTGGTACTCGACGATCTCCGTCACCACCTCGAGCCGGTTGCCGTCGCCGTGGCCGTCGCCGACGACGAGGTCCTCTGGCCGCGCCGCGGCGATGGCGCGACCGCCCTCACCCGCGCTGCGGTTGACGCCGGTAAGCGTCACGCCATGGCCGTCCAGGTGCACCTGCTCCCCCTGCGCATGCGTGACGCCGAGCTCGATCATGTTGCGGTAGCCCATGAAGCCCGCGACGTAGCGGTTGGCCGGCTGGTCGTAGACCTCCTCGGGCGTGCCGACCTGCTGGGCCATGCCCTCCCGCAGGACGACCAGCCGGTCGGCCAGCGACAGCGCCTCCTCCTGGTCGTGCGTCACGTAGACGGTGGTGAGGCCCAGGCTCTGGTGCAGCCGCCGGATCTCCATGCGCATCTCGAGCCGGAGCTTGGCGTCGAGGTTGGACAGCGGCTCGTCCATGAGCACGACGGAGGGCTCGAGGGCGATGGCGCGGGCGATGGCCACGCGCTGCTGCTGTCCGCCGGAGAGCTGGCCCGGCACCTTGTCGGCGTGGTCCTGGAGCTGCACGAGGGCGATCGCCTCGTCCACCCGGCGCGCGGTCTCGGCCCTGGCCACCTTGCGCATGCGCAGTCCGAAGCCGATGTTCTTGCGGACCGTCATGTGCGGGAACAGCGCGTAGCTCTGGAACACCATCCCGAAGCCGCGCTGCTCGGGAGCGACGACGTCGATCCGCTTGTCGTCCATCCAGATGCTGCCGCCGGTGAGCGGGAGCAGCCCGGCGATGCAGTTCAGTGCGGTCGACTTGCCGCAGCCCGACGGGCCGAGCAGGGCCACGAACTCCCCTCCCCGAATGGTCAGGTCGAGGTCGCGCAGCGCGTTGTGCGCGCCGTAGCTGCGGCTCACGCCCTCGAGGCGCAGCTCGGAGAAGCCGCTGCCGTGGTCCGGCACCTTGGTCGTCTCCGGGCGCTCGGTCGTTGCGGCGCTCATCCCTGGCCCTTCGTCGGGTTGGCGCCGACCAGGCGGTTCCACTGGTCGAAGGCCGCCACCTGCTTGTCGGCCGGCAGCGACGTCTCCTTCGGGTACTGCTCGATCCACTTGTCGTACTCCGGCCGGCCGAAGTCCTTGATCACCTGCTGGCTCTCGGCCGGAGCCATTGACAGGCTCACGCCCTTGACCGCTGGGCCCGGGTAGAAGTAGCCGTTGTCGTAGGCGATCGCCTGCTGGTCCGGCTTCAACATCCAGTTGATCAGTGCGACGTCGGCGGCGAGCACGTCAGCCGATACGCCCTTGGGGATCAGCGCGTACTGCGCGTCGCTGACCCAGTGGTGCGGCTGCATAAGGGTGACGTCGACGTCCTTGGGCACGGTACCGAGCACGCGGGGGTTGATGTCCCAGCCGGTGGTGGAGGCCACCATGTCGACGCCACCTGACCCGAGGTTCTTCATGGTCTCCGTGGTGCCCGACGGGTAGTTGCTGATGTAGCGGCCGAGCTCCTGCAGGTAAGGCCAGGTCTTGTCCCAGCCGTTGACCGGGTCCTTGGGGTCCTTGTCGCCGAGCAGGTACGGCAGGCCCATGAGGAAGGTGCGACCCGGGCCGGAGTTGGCCGGGTTGGCGTACTGGAACTTGCCGGGGTTCGCCTTGGCGTACGCGAGCAGTTCGGCCGGAGACGTCGGCGGCTTGGTGACCTTGTCACCGTTGAACTCCAGCACCGGACCGGACGGGTAGTAGACGACCTCCACGCCGAAGCCCTGTGCGAGTTCCTGCATCGCAGCGGCGGGCGGCTGGTAGTTGTCCATGAGGCCAGGGAACTTCGCCGCGTAGTCCGGCAGGACCTTGGTGAGCACGTTCTGGGAGATGCCGGCGGAGAGGCCGTCCGTGCCCGAGAGGACCAGGTGCGTCTGCACCCGGCCGCCGGCCTGCTCCGCTTGGAGCTTGCCGGCCATCTGCGGGGCGGGCGCGGTCGTGTAGTTGACGGACTTGATGATGTCGGGGTTCGCCTTGACGAAGTTCTCGATCATCCCCTTCGTCAGCTGCAGGTTGCCCGCGATGTCGAGCACGTTGAGCACGACCGGCTCGGCCGGCTTGTCCAGCACCGGCGCACCCGACTCGGCGGGGGTCGCGGTGGTGCCTGAATTCGGCGCGCCACACGCGGCCGCAAGGACCGCCAGCACGGCGAGCACGCCAGCCGACCTCAGCCGGCCACCTCGGTTGCGATGCATGGTCAGTTCCCTTCTCGGAGTGCGCTCGCCAGGGGGGGGCGACCGGACGTGTCGGTGCCGCCGGGTGGTGGCATGGTCGAAGAGCGGATGAGCAGGTGGGTCCCGAGTGCGCGCCGGCCCACGGCCGACGGGCTCCCGACCTCCTGCAGGCGGCGCAGCAGGAGGTCGATGGCCGCCCGGCCTGCGGCCTCGGTCGGCATGGCGACAGTCGTGAGCGGCGGCGTGGCCATGGCAGCCATGGCGATGTCGTCGCAGCCGACCACAGAGAGGTCCTCGGGCACTCGGACGCCGCGCGCCGCGAGGCGCGCCAGGACGCCGAGGGCCATCAGGTCGTTGTAGGCGACCACACCGGTGGCGCCATCGGCGAGGACGAGGTCGGCGGCCTGCATGCCGGAGTCGAAGCGCGGCGCGAACGGGCCCAGCTCGGCCACCTCGACCCCGACTGCCTGGGCGGCGAGCAGCAACCCCCTGCGGCGCTCCGCGTTCGACCAGGAGCTCTCCGGGCCGGACAGGTACGCCAGACGGCGGTGGCCGAGCGCGGCCAGGTGCTGCACGGCCTGGCGGGCGCCGTCCGCGCTGTCCATCACCACCGACGGCAGGTCGCCCTCGGTGCGATTGACCAGGACGACCGGCAGGTCGTCGAGCAGCTCGAGCAGTCGGGTCCCGGTGAGGCGCGGGGAGCACAGGACGAGGCCGTCGACCTGCTTCGCCATGGCGACGACCAGGCTCTCCTCGAGCGCCAGGTCCTCCTCGGTGTCGGCGAGGAACAGCACGTGCCCGCTCTCCCGAGCCCGGGCCGAACTGCCTTTGAGCATCGCCCCGAAGAAGGGGTTGCTGATGTCGGGTACGACGACGCCGATGTTGCCGGTCTTGCCGGTGATGAGGGCACGGGCGGCGCGGTTCGGGTGGTAGCCGAGGTCGCGGGCTGCCGCGAGCACCCGCTCCAGGGTGTTGTCGCGGACCAGGTCCGGGACGGTGAACGCCCGCGAGACGGTCGACGGCGACACGGCGGCCTTGAGTGCGACCTCGTAGATGGTGACTGGCATCACACCTCCTGAAAGCACTATGCAATCGATTGCAGGAGCGGTCAAGGGGGCGGTTGCCCAGCGAGGCCCACTAGCCTGCGGGCCGCAACAGACGAGGAGCGCGATGGAGGTCCTGGTAGGGCTGGACGCAGGAACCACGGCCACCAAGGCCGTCAGCGCCGGGCTCGACGGACGGCTGCGGGACACGGTCAGCGTCTCGTACGCACTGCTGGTCTCGCGTCCGGGCTGGGCCGAACTGGACGCCGCAGGCCTCCAGGCAGCCGCCATCGAGGCGCTACGTGCTGTCGTCGGTCGCGTGCGCGAGCGCGGCGACACCGTCGTGGGGTTGTCGCTGAGCACGGCGATGCACGGGCTCGTGCCCATGGCGCGGGACGGCGTTCCACTGGGGCCGCTCGTCACCTGGGCCGACGGACGAGCCGCCGCACAGGCCGCCGCGCTCGTCGCGGACGGGCGCGCACCCGGCATCCATCGCGACACAGGCACGCCAGTGCACCCGATGTCGCCCCTGGTGAAGCTCGCTTGGTGGGCGCAGCACGACCCGGACCTGCTGGCAGCCACCCCGCGGTGGGGCGGCGTGAAGGAACTCCTGCTCTCGCTCCTGTGCGGGCGACCCGACGTCGTCGACCTCTCCAGTGCCTCCGCGAGCGGCATGTACGACCTGGTCGGCCGGCATTGGCACGTGGAGGCGATGGAGATCGCAGGAGTGCGCGAGGGCGCGCTGCCCGAGGTCGTCCCGACGACCCACCTGCTGCCTCTGCTCCCGGACGTGGCCGTGGCCGTCGGGCTACCGGTCGGACTGCCGGTGGTGGTGGGGGCCGCGGACGGCGCTCTGGCCAACCTCGGCGTCGGCGCTGTGAGTGGGGACGTCGCAGCCGTGTCGCTCGGGACCAGTGGAGCGTTGCGGGTCGTCGTCCCTCGCCCCACCGTGGACCCCGCCGGGAGGCTGTTCTGCTACGCCTTGACCGACGACCTGTGGGTGCTCGGCGGCGCCGTCAACAACGGCGGGTCGGTGATCCGCTGGGCCGCCTCGGCTCTGGCCGCTCCCATGGACGGTCTCGAGCCCGAGGGGCAGGACGCCGACGACCTCGATGCCGCCCTGCTCGCCGAGGCCGCCTCGGTGCCCGCTGGCAGTCAGGGGCTGCTCTGCCTGCCGTACCTGCTGGGGGAGCGCGCCCCGTGGTGGCGTGCCGGGTTGCGCGGCGCCTACCTCGGACTGCGCCGCGATCACCGGCGGCCGCACCTGGTGCGCGCGGCCGTCGAGGGAGTCTGCCAGCAGCTCGCCCTCGTGCGTGACGCCTTCGACGTCGTCGGTCTTCCGGTGCGGGAGGTACGAGCCACCGGCGGAGCGGTCGCCTCACCGCTGTGGGTGCAGACGTTGGCGTCCGCGCTCGACCTGCCCGTACGGCGGGCCGACTCGCCTGAGGGCACCGCCCTGGGCGCGTGCCTCCTGGGGATGCACGCACTCGGCGCCCTGCCCGACCTGCGGCAGGCCGCGGAGCTTGTCGAGGTGCATGCCCCCGTCGAGCCCGTCCCCGAACAGGCCGCGCTGTACCGGCGGCTCCGGCCGCTCGTCGAGCAGTCCGCTCTCGCGCTCACCGACGTGCTGTCGGCGCTCGACGGCGTTGCTCCCCCGCTCGAGGGCGCTGGACTGAAGCTCCTGTAGGTCGTCAGGGCCTGGCGGGGTTCGCGTTGCTGGAGTGCGACGTAGATCCCGCGTGCAAGGTAGCGGCGACGCTCAGCCTTGTCGGGCCGGCAAGGGCTCGGGCAGGGGTGACGATGTGGCCTGAGACGGCACGGACACCGTCCCGGACACGCGGAGCCCGAACCACGCGTACACGGCGGCGGGCGGACTTGGCCAGTCAGGCCAGTCACCAGTTGGCCCGGCCCAGCAGCCGAATCGTCGCCGGAACCAGCAGCCTGACCTCACTCGCAGGACTCAGCCGGCATCTCCGTGCGGTCGCACCTCCCCACGACTCAGAGGCTACGGTTGGCCAGGCCGTGACGACCTCGAGCGTCCACGGCGCCCCGGTCGTTGATGCGCGCTTTCACACGCGGCAGGTCGTGCGGTCGATGTGGGGCGACCAGGCATCGCATGAGACGGTTCGCGGCGTTCCAGGCCGCTCGGCTACCTACGGCAAACTCGGCCGAGCAGTGGGAACAGACGTCGGGCCGGCGGAGGGACAGCAGCTGTACGGAACGAACATCGGCAGCTCGGGCCGCCGGCTGCACTCAGGAAAGGCGCCGCGATAGGGAATCGTCCCCGTTCTGGACGGTTCGGCCGCGCCTACAGGCGCGCTCCTCAGGTCGGCGGCAAGCCCCAATGCCAGTCCGTTGTCACGGAGCAAGGTATTCCGTTCGGTGACCGAACTAGCCGCTGCGCGGCCGGCCCGGTCCCCGAACGGCGCGACCAGCGGGTCGCGACAAGGCACAGTCCGCCCGGGCGCGGGCGGACAGGTACCAGCAGCGGCGCCCACCCGAGCCGGTCGCAAAGTTCAAGATCACGTGTCACAGCACCCCGCTCCACCGCACCTTCCAGACTGAGACGGGCGAGTCGCGCGCGTCCTCGATCCAGGGAGCGACAGACGATGGACGAGCGCGGCCGATGGCCGGCACGACCGACCCCGAGGGATGCGCGAGCGCCGACGACCGCGCGCCGTCCCTCGGACGGCACCGGCTCCATCGAAGCGCGGCACGACAGCATGCGCTGAAGGTCTTCTACGGCGACGACGAGTGGTCCGTCGTCGTTCAGGCTGCCAGCCTGCCGGGCGACGCCCCAGCAGCTACGTCGCCACCGCCGCGCTCGCAGCAGCTGAGCACGCCGTGCACCACGAGATGCACGTTGCCCAGGGGACTGGTCGGCGCGGCCGCGGCACGTCAGCGACCCCCACAGCTGACCGAGAACTGTTGGGCGAGCTGAGGCAGGCGCCCCTGGCCCTGCGACGGTTCGCCGTCAATGTCAACCAGAACCAAGCCGCCGCTGTCTTGAACACGCTCAGCAAGGGGCTGGCCCGCAAGCGTGGCTGGGTGAGTCCACGCGCGCGGTAGGTTGCGCCGGGACTGGTGGCCAAGTCCGGGCGACCGCCTGCGACTGCGGAGGGAGCGTCAATGCCGTACAGATTGGCGCGGTCCTCGCCCCGCGGTACGTGAGTTCGCCGGTCGATCCGTCTGGCGCAGCGAGCGCCGGGGCAATTCCCGCGGCTTCGGACGGCCCGGAGGTGGATGGCTGGCTGGCTGGGGCGGCGGCTGGGGGGGACGAGGGGGCGTTCGAGCAGCTGGTGCGCCGACACACCCCGGCCCTGTACACGGGGGCGCTGCGGGTGACGGGGTCGCCGGAGCTGGCTCAGGACGTGGTGCAGGACGCCTGGCTGTCGGTGTGGCTGGGCCTGCCGGGCTTCCGCGGGCAGAGTGCGGTGCGTACCTGGCTGGTGCGGATCGTGACAACGAAGGCGTTGAACGCGCTGCGCCGGCCGCATCGCACCGTGCCGCTGGAGGCCGTGCCGGAGCCGGTGACGGCCGGGACCGAGCGGGAGGCCGAGCTGCGCGAGCGCGCAGCGGCTGTGCGGGCGGCGATCGCGCAGTTGCCGGTCCGTCAGCGCGAGGCGGTGGTGCTGCGTGATCTGCAGGGCTTGTCCTACGACGAGGTCGCCGGAACGCTGGGGTGCTCGGTCGCGTCGGTGAAGAGCGCGTTGTTCCGGGGTCGCCAGGCGTTGGCGGTGGCGCTGGAGCAGTACCGTCCGGGTGACATCCCGGGTGCGCACCGTCAACTGGGGAGTCATCCTTGACCGCGAAGCCCGAGCCCTCTGAGACCTCACGTCAGCCGACCGATGGTGCGGGCAGCACGTCCGCCGGTGTGGATGTGCTGCCGTGTGGCGTGCCGCTCGCGGCTCTGGTCGACCAGGTCGACGACGGTCGGCTGGAGCCGGCCGATGCTCATCAGGCGACCTGCGTCTACTGCCGGCAGGCGTTGCGGACGGCGGCGGCGGTGGACCAGGCGATGGGGTTGCTGCGGGTGACGACCGGGCCGGTCCCGGCGGGGCTGGTCGACCAGGTGATGGGGCGAGTTCGGCAGACCCGCCGGGACACGGCCGTCATCGAACTGTCGGAAGCCGACCACCGGGCCGGTCGGCCGTTGCTCATCGAGGGCGGGATCCGGGTGCGCCAGCAGGTCGTGGCCGACATTGCCCGGGCCGCCGCCACCACGCTGCGGGGGGTGACGGTCGCCCGGGCGGCCGCCCAGCCCAAGCCTGGTGCGCCCGGCACGGTCGAGATCAGGCTAGGGCTGCTGGTCGACGGCCGGACGCCGCTGCCGGAACTGGCCCGGCGGGTGCGACAGGCGGTCCGGGCGGCGGTGCGGCGTGCGCTCGGGCCGACCGAGGTCCAGGTCGAGCTGACAGCGCTGGATGTACTCGACCGAGACTGATCCAGAACTTCTTGGCTCACAGCCGAAACTTTCAGCCACCGGCGGTGTCTAACCAGATGCCGCCCCCGCCGCCGTCCCTGGCGGCGAACCATAAACTCGGAAGGACACTTCTGTGAGCACCCCCAGCCCGTCGACCGCCGTCAAGACCGGCAGCCCGGCCCCCACGACGACGACCGCGTCGGAGGAGACCAAGAGCGCTCTGGCTTCCAACGACGGCAAGATCAGCGTAGCGGAGTCCGTTGTCACCAAGATCGCCGGCCTGGCAACTCGGGAGGTCGCCGGTGTCCACGACATGGGCAACGGCGCCAGCCGGGCGATCGGCGCCCTCAAGGGGCGCATTCCCGGCAGCTCGGGCCCCAGCGTCACCCAGGGCGTCACGGCCGAGGTCGGCGAGACCCAGGTCGCGCTGGATCTGGACGTGGTCATCGAGTACGGCGTGTCCATCGCCGACCTGGGCCGGTCGATCCAGCGCAACGTCAAGCAGTCGGTGGAGCGAATGACTGGCCTGCAGGTCACCGAAGTCAACGTGAGCGTCGGTGACGTCTTCTTGGGCGACCCGCCCGAGGAGGACGCGCAGCCGCCGCGCGTCCAGTGACACCTGGAGCTCCCACCCCAGTGCAACCGGTCCCGGTCGTCCCGGTGCCGGCAGGAACCGTGCCCGCAGCCGGCTCGAGCGCTGCGGTGGCGTTGTACGACGTGGACCCGGACACCGTCGCCGCATTGGTGCTGGGCTGCCCGGCCGTCTCCGGGCTGTCCGGCGGCCCGTTAGGAACGGCCGCGACCTACCTGGCCGGGCGGAAGGTCGCCGGGGTCCGGATCAGCCCGGACACGGTGGAGGTGCACGTCGTCTCACGGTTCGGGCCCACCATCAGCGAGTTGGCCGGGCAGGTCCGCGCCGCCCTGACCGGACGCGTGCTTGGGCGCACCGTCGACATCGTCATCGAGGACCTCGACGACCGGACCGACATCGACCCGACACCCGGCGCCCCCGGACTGCCCGGTGCCGGCACTGGTGCCGTAGTGACCACTGGGCTAGCGGGCACCCCCACCGTTCCGCGTTCTGCTGATACGCCGGGGCTGGTCACGCCAGTCCCGCCGGGCGCGTCGCCGACGGCCGACCAGGTGGCCGGCCCGGGGAATGTGCTGTCCTCCGGCGAGGTACCGGGCCCCCTGCCCGCACTGCCGGTCCCGCCTGCGGCCCGTCCCAGCCGGTGACCACGGTCGGGCCGGCAGGGCTGACGGTCGGGGAGCTGCGCCGGGCCCGCCGGGCGTTCGTGCTGGCACAGCACCCCGACCGGGGCGGCGACCCGACGGCCTTCGCCGCCGGACTCGCCCGCTTCGCCCTGCTGCTCGACCAGGTCGGCCAGGGCACGGCAGCCCGCTCGGGGCCGACCATCTACCCACCCACCGGCCGGCACCCTAGAACGCCCCCTCGGGTCGTCGTCATCCGGCGACCCCGCGGGGTCACCGGCTGGCTGCGACACCTGACCCGAGCAACGACCGGACGATGCCGCCCACGCCCGGGCCGGCAACTGCGCTAGTCGCCCTGCTTCCGCAGCCCATGATCCGGGCGTGCTCGTCTGTCGATTGTGCACCCGCCCGGGCAGCTCACCCGTACGGACTGTGCACGCGCCCCGACCTGACTCTGCACGAGAAGGAGAACTGATGTCCCGCAGCACCCTCGGGCTGCTCGTCGGCCTGGCTCTGGGCTACGCCGCCATCTTCGGCGGGTTCGGCGACATGCTGATCGTCGCGCTGATCGCCGCGATCGGCTTCCTGGCCGGCAAGGCGCTGGACGGCGAACTGGACCTGAGCCAGCTCGGCGAGCAAGTCACCGACGCCGTCAAGCGCCGCTGATGGCCACCGGCTCCTCCCTGGTCACCAACCGCGCGGTCCCACCGTCGCGCGGGTCCCTCCCGAAGCTGCCCCGGCCGGCCGCCCGCGCCTCGCGAGAGGTGGCCCGGCGAGTGCCCCGCCCGCAGAGCCTGCCGGTGCGCCCCGGCGAGCACGAGGGTGAGCGCGGGATCGGGGACACCGAACTCGGCCAGATCGTGGTCGCCGACCACGTCGTCGCTAAGCTCGCCGCCCGCGCCGCCGTCGAGGTCGACGGGGTCGGCGCGGCCGCCACCCGGCTGCTGGGCAAGGAGCTGTCCGGCGGGCCGCTCGACAAGCTCGGGATGAAGAGCTCCGAGCTCGGCGCGCTGCCGTCCTGCTCGGCGCAGGTCGACGGGCACCTGGCGTTCGTCGACCTCACGATCAGCATCCGCTACCCGATGTCGGTCCGGCAGACCGCCGCTGCCGTCCGCGAGCAGATCACCCGCAAGGTCGGCGAGATGTCCGGGGTGCAGATCGTCGAGGTCGACATCAAGGTCCCGGCTCTGGTCCGCGACCTCCCCCGCTCCCAGCGCGTCCACTGAGAGGACCCGAATCCCGTGCGTGTTCTTGAACGGTTCCTTTCCCTGGTGCTCGCGCTGGCCGTCATTGCAGGTGCCGTCCTGCTCGCCCTGGAGGTCGGCTGGGCCGTCGCCGGCAAGCAGCCGCTGCTCGTCCAGTGGCGCAGCGCGTACACCAGCGGCACCACCAACAGCTGGGACAGCACCCCGGCCCGAATCCTGGCGGTCGCGCTGATCGCCGTCGGGCTCCTGCTGCTGCTGGCCGAGCTCAAGCCCCGCCGGGTGTCCCGTCTGGCGATGGTCGGCAGCGACCCGACGATCGACGCGGCGATCACCCGCCGCAGCCTGCGCGCCAGCCTGCTCACCGGGGCCAAGCAGGTCGACGGTGTCAGCGGCGCCAAGGCCAAGGTCAGCACCCGCAAGGCCACGGTGACGGCTGTCAGCCGGCTCGGCTCGCCCGAGACCGCCCGTGGCCTGACCGGCGAGCTCGAGGCCACGCTGCGCGGCCGGCTGGACGCCCTGCAACTGGCCAAGACCCCCCGGCTGCGCGCCCGCGTCAGCCCCCGCCGCGGAGCGAGGAGCGCCTGATGGGCACCACCGCACGACTGGACCGCTTCCTGCTCACCCTGGTCGGCCTGATCCTGAGCGCCGGCGGGGTCCTCGGGCTGCTCGTCGGTTTCGGGGTGTTCGGCAGCCGGTTGCGCAGCAGGCCCGTCTTCGACAACTTCATCAGCCGCTACATCGGGGACCACGGCGGCTGGCTCTGGCCGGTCATCGCGGTGGTCGTGCTGCTGCTGGGCTACCTGGCGCTGCGCTGGCTGATCGCGCAGCTGCGCCCCACAGGTGTGGGAGTCCTCGAGCTCGAGCCGGGCGCCACTACCGGTCACACCGACCTGGTCGGCGCCGCCGTCACCGACGCCGTCCGCGAGGAGATCAGCAGCTACCGCGGCGTCGCCGGCACCAGCGCCCGGCTGGTCGGCGACGAGCGCGACCCGCACCTGCAGCTGCGGGTGCAGCTGGACTCCCGCGCCGACGTCGCCACCGTGCGGCAGCGGATCGAGAGCTCGGCCATCGCCCACGCCCGCCAAGCCCTCGACCGCCCAGAGCTGCCCGTCCAGCTCGACCTGGTCATCACCAACAAGAAGGCCGCCCGGGTCTCCTGACCTGAAGCGAAAGCGCCGCTCTTGCCGGGCCAGGCCGTCATCGCGCGGACGGCGTCGTCGACTATGTGCGCCCGGGAGGACAACCGGCCACGGCTACGCAGTCCAGCGCGACCGGCTCACATCCCCACACCGGCTCTTCGGACAAGTCACTTCCCGGACCCGTCACGCCCGAGCCTGCGGCCGTGCTCCCAGCCGCGTCTTTGCGCAGAGGGGAGCCATGAGCGGTTACTTCGGCCCTGGGGGCGTGCCGTCCGGGAGACCGGTCTGGTTGCGATGGGACTTCAGCGGCCGGATGGACGGCCCTGCCGTAGGTCCACCCCGCGTGCCGCTCGCAGGCAGGCCGGACGTGCGCCACCCATCCGTGTCCCGCGCGGTGGTACTTGGGCCGGCGACACGCGCTGCGCCTGCCCGCGACCCTTACGTAGACCCGCGGGTGGCAACACGTGCACCTCATGCTCTGACCGAGAAACCGGCCTGCGCCGTGCTCACAAATTGCTCACGAAATCGGCGACACGCCGAGACACTCGATGAATCTGCATGACACACTGCACCCGCCCTGACCTGCAAGAACGTCACTCGACGACACGAAAGGAGACGGGGAATCTCCGCCTCATAATCCCTCGGTCGTGGGTTCGAGCCCCACCCGCCCCACATCGGATCACCGGCTGTCCCCCGAACCGACGGGTCGTCAGGCCGGCGGAGGTGCCTGGGACACGCTGATTTCGACGGGGCTCGGCGCTCGCGTCGCCACCGGCGTCGCCACCGTGCCCGGGGGGGCGTGCGCGCGAGCAGCGGCGAGCGCTGCGTGGGTCGCCTGATCGCGTCCCTCTGGTAGTGGGTAGACGACGACAGACATGGCGCGCCCCTCGTCGACGATCAGGTCGTCGCCGGGCGTGACCAACGTGACGGTGACGGAACCGACCGCCGAGTCGGCGAGGATCTGCCGCGCGATCGCTAGGCGAGCGTCGTTCAGGGACGGGTTGGCGCTGACGCCGATCGTGGCTCGCCCTGCCTGCATGACGACCAAGGCGGCGACATCATGCCGGTGCTGCGTCAGCACGGTGGACACGCCTCCAAGCACCTCGATCGCGGCCGCGTTCGAGAGCGCGGGGTCCACCTCGGCAGTCAGGGTCAGGTTGTGGCCGGTCGCCAGGTCGGCGGGCTGAAGCCGCGCGTCACGGACTGCCTGCACGCCCGGCAGGGCCAAGACTTCGGCCGGGACCACCCGCAGCGCCTCGTCGGCACCCGCGTTCATGTCCGCGAGGCTGGCCCCGATCAGCACGACGAACATGGTCCCCGCCCACGGGATCAGGACGGCGAGTGCCAGCCCGGTGAGACCCGTGGTGAGCACCCCGCGGAGCAGCTTGTTCGTGGGCCGTCCGGTCAGCGGGCCGACCACGGCCAGCAACACGACGAGGACAGCTGGGCCTGTGAGGGCGGGCAGGATGACACCCGTGGTGCGGGCAGCCGCCGACGGCGAGAAGAAGAGCGCCTCGTGGCCCCCGCGGGTCGACAGCCACCCAGCGCCCCTGCGGCCGTGATGGCGACCAGGCTCGCACCACCTGCCGCGGCCCAGCGGAAGGTCTGCCGGCGGGCGCGCGGCGAGGTGATCTGCACGGGCCGGATGCTAGGCCGCCGCTCGCCCCGAAAAGTTCGCTGCACACGACCTTCACAAGATGCGCACGCCCGGCGTACGCCTTGCATCCCCTCCCGACCATCCCCGCCAGACCCTGCGTCGCGGCCGGCGGGGCCTCGGCCAGGACCATGTCCGACATGAGCACACCGACCTCGTTCGGGCCGACCCGGTGACGTACTCGTGGTCGGTCAACCGGTCGACTGGCCCGCGGCCGAACGGGCCGGTGGTGGTGACGGCGTGTCGTCGTCGTACGTCGCCACGGGCGAACGGTCTCCCGTTCACAGTGGCTCCTGCTCGGGTACCACCGAGCCAGCTGTCCCGCCCCTGGCCGTTCAATCCCCGGGAGCGGGACGGCGACTGCTCAGGAGCTCTTGTCGGGTTCCAGACTGGTCAGCAAGCGGGTACCCCTCCAAGCGTGCACCGCCCAGGGACGCTCCGGGTTCCCGGTGCCAGCCAACGTCATCGTCATGTCCTTGGTGAGTCTCGTGACCTGCGGGACGCCGGCTGCGTCCTTGAGCAGCAGGTCTCCCTCGATGGGGAACTCGAGGACCAGCGTGGGCTCTTCACTCCCCGCGACGGGGGGACCGAGGCTGGGGGAGGAGCCCAGGAAGCGGGCTCCCCGGAAGGGAGGGTCGACCGGCTGAGCTTCCTTCGTCAACGTCAACAGCTTGATCGTCGCCAGGATGAAGACGTCCTCGAACTCGGCCGCGTTCGCGGTGCCCTTCTCGATCTTGACCGCGAGGGCCTGCCAGGTCTTCACCGTCTCCGGCGTCATGTCTGCCTCGAGGAAGGCGAAGTCCTCGCGACGCAGCTCCGTCTTGTTGATGAGCGCGGCGTCGAAGGTTGCGCGCATGACGAAGCTGGTTGCCAGCAGGTGCCCCGCGAGAACCCGCTCCTGGCCGAACTTCTCGACGGCCGGTCCCGCAAACGTGGGCTGTGTCGGCTGCGCCGGTGGTGGGCTCGGCTCTTCCGTGGCGGCCGGCGTCGGGCCGCCTCCTGCCTGGCCGGCGGGGCGGTCGCCGTCACTGCAGGCCGATCCGAGGAGCAGGACGGCGACGACCACCGCGACGAGGGCCGGGGACCTGCTCAAGCGCACCACTCCGCATGCCGGTGGGCAACCGGGCGATCCGGTGCACGCTGCAGCATTCCACGCCAGGGGCCTGCTCCCGTGAAGTGAGGGTGGCTCAGGGGCCGCTGACGCGAAGGACCGCTGCGCTTCCTCCGCCGCGTCGGGTCGGCTCAGCGACCGCCATGAACCGCCCGTCGGGGAGCAGTGCCACGCCGGTCAGCGCTCCCAGCTCGGCCACGGAGGTGAACATGTGGCCCTTGGCCTGCAGTCCCGGTGCCTCCGCGGCGAGGAAGGCTGGTTCGGCCGACGTCGCCGTCCCGTTGCGCTGACTCGCGCGAGGAGCCGCCACCGCGTCGGGTAGCGATCGACCGAGGTCCAGGTGCTCGACGAGGACCTGGAGGACCGTGGTGATGATCGTCGAACCACCGGGTGACCCGAGCGCCAGGACGGGGGAGCCGTCACGGGTGACGATCGTCGGGGCCATCGAGGAGCGGGGGCGCTTGCCCCCGGCTGGCCGGTTGGGAGAGGCAGCTGGGCCGAAGTCGAAGTCCGTCAGCTCGTTGTTGAGCAGGAACCCCCAGCCCGGAACGGCGATGCCGCTTCCGCCGGTGGACTCGATCGTGAGCGTGTAGGCCACGACGTTGCCCCAACGGTCCGCGGTGGTGAGGTGCGTCGTCGACAGGCCCTCGGTCGCCGGGTCGTACGGCGCGGCGGCGGGCCCGCACTGACCGTCGTAGCTGCCGTCGGGGACTCCCGCCGGGACCGGCTTGCTCGCCGCTGTCACCGGGTTGATGCAGGCGCGCCGGTCGGCAGCGAAGCCGTCCGAGAGCAGCTCCGTCAGCGGGACCCTCGTGTAACCGGGGTCACCGACGTAGCGGCCACGGTCGGCGAAGGCCAGGGCGCTCGCCTCGAGGTAGCGGTGCAGCGCCTCGGTCCGCCTCAGGCCGCCCAGTTCGTAGCCCTCGAGGATGTTCAGCGCCTCGCCGACCGTCGAGCCGCCAGACGAGGGGGGTGCCATGCCCCACACCTCGAGACCGCGGTAGCCGATGCGGGTCGGAGCCCGCAGCGGCGCGTCGTAGCTGGTCACGTCCTGCGGCGTCATGAGCCCGGGCCGGACGTTCCTCGTGCTGCCTTCCACCTGCGGCGGGAGGGCTGCCGTCTCGGCAACGGCGCGGCCGAGTGGTCCGGCGTAGAAGGCTCGTTCGGCTCCGAGCTTCCCGAGGAGCTTGTAGGCCTTGGCGAGGTCGGGGTTCTTGACGACCGTGCCTGGGCGAGGTGCCTGACCGTCGGCGGTGAGGTAGTAGTCCGCCGAGCTCGTGAAGTCGCGGAAGCGCTCAGCGTTCGCGGCGGTCTGGTCGGTGTAGGTCTGGTCGGCGACGAAGCCCTTCTGGGCGATCTTCGTAGCCGGCCGGAGCACCTCCGCCAGGTCCCTCGTGCCGAACTGCTCGAGCGCCCGCTCCCAGGTGCGCGGCGTCCCGGGGACGCCGACGGAGAGCCCGCTCGTCACCGCCTCAGCGAACGGGATGGGCTTCCCGGCCTCGAGGAACGAGTCCGGGCGCATCGCGGCCGGGGCCGTCTCGCGGCCGTCGATGGTGTGCACCCGCTGAGTCTTGGCGTCGTAGACGACGAAGAAGCCTCCGCCCCCGATGCCGGCCGAGTAGGGCTCGGTCACACCGAGCGCTGCGGCCGTCGCCACAGCCGCGTCGACGGCGTTGCCCCCCTTGGCGAGGATCTCGAGCCCGGCCGCGGTGGCGTCGGGGTCGACGCTCGCGACGGCGCCGCCGCTGCCGACGGCCGTCGGCACCTTGTCCGTGGCCCGAGGCGCGCCGAGGGCCGGGGCAGTGCTGGCCAGCACGGGCAAGGCGAACGCGGCGAGGGCCAGGGCGGTGGTCACGGCGGCAGGACGGCGCACAGGAACTCCCCAGAACGGTTACGACGGCGGCCGCAGTCTGTCCCAGTCTGTCCCGATCGCACAAGGCGTCCGCGATCGGAGCTAGGCGGACCGCTCGGTCGGTTCGGTGGCGCGGCCCGGTGACGTGCCCGCCTCGACGACCGATCCGGAGCCCGTCGCGCCCCGACGCGTGACCGCCCGTCGGGGCAACGCAGGGAGGCCGACTGCGCGGGTCGGGAGGGAGGTCCGGGCCGGTCCGGGACGTCCGGCGGAGACCGGTGCCGCTCTGCCGGCCAGCAGGTGCGCAGCTGCTCAAGCGGCATCGGCCGAGCTAGGTGCCACCCCTGCCCGTGGGTGCAGCCGAGATCGCGCAGCCTCCTCGACGCCTTCGGCCACCACGTCGAGCCGCAGGCCGCGGCCGAGCTCGGCCACCGACCGGACGACGGCCAGGTCTTCGGACCGGGTGGACATGCGTCGTACGAAGGACTTGTCCACCTTGATCTCGTCGACGGGCAGTTGCGTCAGGTAGGACAGTGACGAGTAGCCGGTGCCGAAGTCGTCGAGCGACAGGCGGACCCCCCGCGTCCTGAGCGCTGTCATGAGGACCGCGGCCCGGTGAGGATCGGCCATGACGACCCCCTCAGTGACCTCGAGGGTGAGCAGGCGGCCCGGGACGTCGTGCCGGGCCAGCAGCTCGTCCACCTCGTCGAGGAATCCCTCGTCGTCCATGCTCCGGGTTGACAGGTTGACCGACACACCGAGCTCGAGACCGTCGGCGCGAAGGGAGGCGCATGCGCTGAGCGCGGTGTCCAGGACGAAGGTGGTGAGCGCGCCGATCAGTCCGCTGCGCTCGGCCGCTGGGACCATCTCGTCGGGAAGCACCTCGCCGAGCTCAGGGTCAAACCACCGCACCAGAGCCTCGACCCCGCGTACGGTCCCCGTCGCGAGGTCGGCGATCGGCTGGAGGTGCACGTCGAGCCGGCCGGCCGCCAGGGCCGCCCGGAGGGCCGTCACGAGCAGGAGCCGGCGACGGTCGTCGGTGTCGAGGTCGGCGCGGTAGATCTGAAGCCCCCCGGCTGGGGCCTTGGCTCCGTACATCGCCATGTCGGCGTGCCTGAGCAGGGCTTGGGGCTCGGTGCCGTGTGTCGGCGCCATGGCCACGCCGATCGAGCCACCCACGGTCACGGGAACGCCGTCGAGGTCGACCGACTTGGCGATGGCCCCGAGGATGCGACCGCCCGTGGCCAGGACCTCTGTCTGCGTGGACGTCCCGGGCAAGACGACCGAGAACTCGTCACCGCCGAGCCGGGCCACCAGGCCGACCGGTCCGACGGCTGCGACGAGGCGGTGCGACAGCACCTGGAGCAGCTGGTCTCCGCAGCCGTGCCCGAGCGTGTCGTTGACGTGCTTGAAGCCGTCGAGGTCAAGGACCATGACCGTGGCACCGGGCCGCCGACCGTCCGCCACCGCCTGCGTCGCTTCAGCGAGGGCGCGCTGGAGTTGCACCCGGTTGGCAACCCGGTCAGGGCGTCGTGCAGGGCGTCATGTCGGAGCTGGTCGACGAGGCGGCCGTTCTGCAGCGAGATGCCGGCGTGGTTCGCGACGGTCTCCAGCAGGAGGACGTCGTTGGCGTCGAAGGCGCGCACCTCGCCCATGCGGTCGGACACGCGCAGGGTGCCGATCACCCCGGCTTCGCCGCGCAAGGGGACGACGATGACCTCGCGGTGCCCTTCGCTCGCGAGCCACTCCGCCCAGCGGTGAACGCGGCTTCCCCGAGCGGCGAGCAGGGAGCCGGCGTCGACGACGACAAGGTGGTGAAGCCAGTCGGGGTGCTGCCTGCCGTCCACCTCGGTGCGCAGCAGCACGCCGTCAGCACCCAGGCGCACCTGCAGGGATGGGTCGTCGGGCTTGGCCGGGAGGAAGTCGACGACCACGTGCTCGGCGCGCAGGAGCTCCTTGGCCTCGGCCAGCACGCTACGGAGCACGGCGTCGATCTCCGGCGAGCTCGTCACGACCTGGCTGAACCGGTAGAGACGTTCGAGACTCAGGTGCCGGTCGGACAGGCGCGCGTAAGCGCGGTAGCCCAACAGCAGGCCGCTAGCCGGGATGACCAGCAGCCAGGCGCTGCGCGTGTCACTGGACAGGCAGAGGACTCCGACGAGGGCGATCGTCGTGACCAGCGGACTCAGCACCTGGCCGACGAGTGACTCGCGCAGCGCGCTCCGGAAGGAGAAGCCCCCCTCGTAGACAGCGACGACGGCCTGGAGCGCGAAGATGCCGACCCCGCAGCTGACCAGGATCGCGATGGCCGCCGCAAGCCAGGACTGCGGGTCGAACGAGCCCTGGGGCGACGCGAGCGCCGCGAAGACGTGCGTCGCGACGGCGGCCTCGGCGGCGAACAGCGCCACGTTGAACGCGGTCTTCAACGGTGACGAGCGCCGGTGCACGAGGCAGACGACGAGCCCGGCGAGGGCCCTCGACAGCACGAGGGCGGCCGGCGAGGCGAAGAACAGGGCCAGCACAGTGACGGCCTCGCTGAGCGAGACGGTCTGAGCCTCGCGCCGCACCTGGATGTGCAGGACGATCACCTCGGTCACGCCGAAGGCCAGAGCGAGGACCACCAGGTTGAGCGGGACCTCTTGTCGGGCTAGGGGCTCGACGACCTGAGCCGAACGGCCCAGGTCGTCGTGCCACCTAGCTCCAGGCTCCGGTTGCCCAGCTGCGTCCGGCCCAGCTGCGTCCGGCCCAGTAGCCGCCGGCCCAGCTGCGTCCGTCCCAGACCGCCGGGGTGTTGCCCCGGACGCTCCAGGCCTGACCGGCCCAGTCGTTCCCGGCCCAGGTCACGCCGTTCCACGTCGTGCCCGTGTAGCCCGTGCCGGTCATCGTCGAGGCGTTCCACGCACCACCGGTCCAGGCTGCGGCCGAAGCGGCCTTGCTGGCGTGGGTGCTCGACGACAGGGCCTTGCCGAAGACGTCCTTCTCTCCGGTGAGCTGCACTCCGGTCGACTCGACCCGGTAGCCGCCACGTGCGGCGTCGAGCGAACCGCACCCGGTAGACCTCGTGTGCGACTGGCTGCCGGCCAGCGTGAGGCCGGACAGAGCGCTGCTGACTCGCACCTCTCCCTCGCCCTGGGAGTTGCTGTAGGCGAGGAGCGGGTCCGCGGTCTTGCGCAGGAGGTCCTTGACCTGGTTGTTCGTCAGGCCGGGTCGCTTCTGGAGCATGAGGGCGACCGAACCCGACACCACGGCGGCGGACTGCGAGGTGCCGCTGCCGCGCAGGAAGCGACCACCGACGCCTGAGGTGGCGCCGTACTGCTGGTCCAGGTAGGACCCGGGGACCCGCAGGCCGGCCACCGAGCGCCCGGGAGCGATGATGTCCGGCTGGCGCAACCAGTCTCCACGGCTGGAGAAGTCCGGCACCGTGTCGTCGTCGGGCCAGAGCGTGCCGCGGCTGTCCGACGCGCCGACCGCGATCACGTACGGGTCGTAGGCCGGGCTCATCAGCCGCCCGTCCGCATTGGCGTTGTTGCCCGCGGAGGCCACGACGACGATGCCCTTGTGCCAGGCCTGCTCGGCGGCGTGCGCCAGCGGGTCGGTCTTGTAGCTGTTGCCCGAGGGCGGGCCGACCGACAGGTTCAGCACCCGGATGTTCATGCCGTTGGTGGCCCGGTTCTGCACCACCCAGTCGATGCCCGCGATGATCTGCGAGACGTCGGCGTTGCCGTAGGCGTCGGCGACCTTGACGCTGATGACGCGTGCGTCAGGAGCCACTCCGGCGAAGCTGGTCGTGTCGCCGGCGCCGGTGAAGCTGGCGTCGCGCCCCGCGATGATGCCGGCCATGTGCGTGCCGTGGCCGAAGCCGTCGAGCGAACGCAGCGCCGGGACCGTCGAGTCGAAGGACAGGTCCGGCCCCTGGAGCAGCTTGCCCGCGCCGTCGAGGCCCTGGACGGGCGAGACGCCGGAGTCGAGCAGGGCGACGTCGATGCCCCGTCCTGTGGTGCTGGACCACGCCGAACGGGCTCCGGTGGACTTCGTGACGTTCTGCAGCGAGCCCGGGTCGCTCGCGGGCGACCACGTGTCAGCCTGCAGCGCGACCTTCTCGTCGGCGCTCACGCCGGTGACTCGGGGGTCGGCGCGCAGCGCGTCGGCGACGGTCGAGGAGGCGCGGATGCTGAGCACACCGACCCCGTCGAGCTGACGCAGGACCTCGACGCCGGAGGCACGCAGGCCCTCGGCGACGGCCCCGGCCTGGCCTTCGGCCGTGGCGACTAGCCAGGTGCCGGAGGCGGAGGCAGTGTCGACAGCGGGGGCGGAGGTCCCGGCGGTGCTGGCAGCGGCCGGGAGGGCCCCCACCAGGCAGGTCCCGAGGACGGCCGCGAGCAGGCCGAGCGTGACGGGCCGTCGGGAGGTGCTCATCGGCTCGAGGCCGGGTGTGTGCGACGCAAGCGCCAGGAGCGACCGCGGTGCGGTGCCCCTGACTGTGGCTGTGGGGAGAGAGGTTCCATGGGGGGTGCCCTTCGTCGGCGGTGACGACAGACACCACGACACAATCACGATGTGTTGCGTCTAGCACAGATGGTCACAAGGTGAGGGGGGACTAGTCCACCGGCGCGGCGTCGTTCGTCCGAGTGGCCCATCCGACCAACGGGGCGGGGTGCCCCGCTAGGTTCCTGCCATGCGCACGCACGTGGCGGACCACCCGCTGATCGCCCACAAGCTGACCGCGCTCCGTGACGAGCGGACCGACTCACCCACGTTCCGCCGGCTGGCCGACGAGCTCGTGACGCTGCTGGCCTACGAGGCCACCCGCGACGTCCGTGTCGAGCCGGTCACGGTCGCCACCCCGGTGTCGCCGGCGACAGGGGTGCGGCTGGCGTCGCCGAAGCCGCTGGTCGTGCCGATCCTGCGGGCCGGTCTCGGCATGCTCGACGGGATGATGCGCCTGCTCCCGACGGCCGAGGTGGGCTTCCTCGGGATGGTCCGGGACGAGGAGACGCTCAAGGCCACGACGTACGCGACGCGGCTGCCGGAGGACCTGTCCGGGCGGCAGTGCTACGTGCTCGACCCGATGCTGGCCACCGGCGGGACGCTCGGCGCCGCCGTGAACTTCCTTGCCGACCGGGGGGCCGACTCCATCACGTGCATCTGCCTGCTGGCGGCTCCCGAGGGGGTGGTCCACCTCGAGGAGGTCCTCGCGCACCTCGACATCCCGGTGGCGGTCGTGACGGCAGGGCTCGACGACCACCTGAACGAGCTCGGCTACATCGTCCCCGGGCTCGGCGACGCGGGGGACCGGCTCTACGGGGTGGTATGACTCGCCCGATCCGCACGATCGACCTCAACGCCGACCTTGGCGAGGGCTTCGGGCGGTGGGAGCTCGGCGACGACCAAGGCCTGCTCGACGTGGTCACGAGCGCCAACGTCGCCTGCGGCTTCCATGCCGGGGACCCCTCGACCATGCGCCGGGTGTGCGACTCGGCCGCGGCTCGCGGCGTGGTCATCGGCGCTCAGGTCGGCTACCGCGACCTCGTGGGCTTCGGGCGGCGGTTCCTCGATGTGGACCCCGACGACCTCACGCAGGACGTCGTCTACCAGCTGGGGGCGCTTCAGGCCTTCGCACGCGCCGCCGGGTCGCCGGTCCGCTACCTCAAGCCGCACGGGGCGCTCTACAACGCCATCGTCACGCACGAGGAGCAGGCCGCGGCCGTGGTTCGAGCGGTCGTCGACGTCGACCCGGGCCTCGCCGTCGTCGGGCTGCCCGGTTCGGCCTTCCTCCGCCGCGCCGCCGCGGCCGGACTCCGGGTCGTTCCCGAAGCCTTCGCAGACCGGGGTTACACCGCGAGTGGGCGGCTGGTCTCGAGGCGGCTGCCGGGGGCACTGCTGCACGACGTGGAGGTCATCTCAGCCCGGTGCGTGGCGATGGCGTCGGGGCTGCCGATCGAGGACGTCGACGGGGGGCGGCTGCGCCTCGAGCCGGCCTCCCTCTGCGTGCATGGCGACACCGCGGGGGCGGTGGAGATCGCGCGCGGCGTACGCCGGGCGCTGACCGAGGCAGGCGTGTCCATCGCGCCCTTCTGCTGATGCGCATCCTCCCGAGCGGCACGACCTCCCTGCTCGTCGAGCTGGACGACCTCGACCAGGTGCTCGCGCTCTCCGCTGCTCTCCGTGCGCGCCCGCCGGTCGGTGTGGTCGACCTGGTCCCGGCCGCTCGGACCGTCCTGCTGGTCGCCGACCCTCACCTCACCTCCCTGGCCGCTCTGGAGGCGGCCGTGCGTGGGACGAGCCTGCTCCACGTCTCGCCTGAAGGCGGGGGGCTCGTCGAGATCCCGGTCCGCTACGGCGGCGAGGACCTGACGGCCACCGCAGAGCTGCTGGGCTGCTCACCCGGCGCACTCGTCCGCCAGCACGCCGCGCACGACTGGCGCGTCGCCTTCTGTGGTTTCGCGCCCGGCTTCGCCTACCTCACGTCCCCGTCCTGGCTGCACGACGTGCCCCGCCAGGCGACCCCCCGCGTGCGCGTCCCCCCGGGGTCGGTCGCCCTCGCCGGGGAGTTCAGCGGCATCTACCCGCGGGCGTCTCCGGGCGGCTGGCAGATCATCGGGCAGACGGACCTCGCCGTCTTCGACGTGGCTCGGGAACCGGCCGCCCTGCTCGGGCCGGGACGTCGCGTCCGCTTCGTGGAGGTCGACCGTTGACGATCGTGGTCGTCGAGACCGGACCGCTCACGAGCGTGCAGGACGCAGGACGCCCAGGGCACGCGGAGTCGGGCATCGGCCGTTCGGGGGCGTGCGACCGGAGGTCCTACGCCCTGGCGAACCGGCTGGTCGGGAACGATCCGGGGGCGGCGGTCCTGGAGGTCACCTTCGGTGGGCTGGTCTTGCGGACCGAGGACGACGTGGTCGTCGCCACGACCGGTGCCCGGTGCGCCGGTCCGTGGCCGCACAACGCACCGACAGCGCTTCGTCCTGGACAGGAGCTCCGACTCGGGACCCCGGCGAGCGGAGTGCGCACCTACCTCGCCGTGCGCGGGGGCATCGCGGTGCGGGCCGTGGTCGGGTCCTGTGCGACGGACGTCCTGTCTGGTCTCGGGCCGCCCGTCGTGGCCGCGGGGGACAGGTTCCGGGCCGCGCGTCCCACCGGCCCGATGGGGTCGGTCGACGTGGCGCCGGTCGCCGACCCAGAGAGCGGCGACGTCGCGGTGCGGATCTCGCCGGGCCCGCGTCGTGAGTGGTTCCTGGACTCGGCGTGGGAGCGCCTGCTCTCGACGGCCTACGCGGTCGGCAGCGACAGCAACCGTGTCGGACTGAGGCTCGTCGGACCGCGCCTCGAGCGCGCGCACCTCGGTGAGCTGCCGAGCGAGGGCCTGGTGCGGGGGGCGCTGCAGGTCCCGCCGGCCGGCGTGCCAGTCCTGATGCTCGCCGACCACCCGGTCACGGGCGGCTACCCCGTCATCGGTTACGTCGACGACGATGACGTGGACCTGTGCGGCCAGCTCCGGCCGGGGCAGCTGGTGCGCTTCCGGCTGTGATCCCCGCAGCTGAGCCGAGGGGGACCGGCCCCCTGAGGCCGGCCCTACCCGCCGGCCATCGCGCCGATCACGAGCAGGGGCTCGTCACCGCGCAGCACGGCGTCGGGCAGCGGGTCGTCGTACGACGTGTGGGACAGGTCCTCCTGACACGCGAAGAAGCGCACGAACGGCCTGCGCTTGCCCGAGGCGGGGTCCCGCAAGGTGCCGCGGAGGGTGGGGTGTGCCGCCTCCAGCCCGTCCAGCACGGCGAGGACCGTCTGCCCCTCGATCATGAGCTCTCCCGTGACGCCCGCGAGGGTGCGCAGGTGGTACGGCAGCACGACGCGGGTCACGGGAGGGTCTGGACCTCGACCGAGAGCACGGCCGGCAGGTCCCTCACGATCGGCTCCCACGAGTCGCCCCCGTCCGGCGAGCAGTAGACCTGGCCCCCCGTCGTGCCGAAGTAGACCCCGCACTCGTCGAGCCGGTCGACCGCCATGGCGTCGCGCAGCACGTTGACGTAGCAGTGCTCCTGGGGCAGGCCCTTCGCCAGGGGCTCCCACTCGCCACCGCCGCTGCGACTGCGGTAGACGCGCAGCCGCCCCTCGTGCACGACGTGCAGGTAGTCGCTCGTGATGGGCACGACGAACACGGTCTCCGGCTCGTGCGCATGCACGTCGATGGCGAAACCGAAGTCGGTCGGGAGATCGCCGCTGATCTCGCGCCACGAGCCGCCGGCGTCGTCGGTGCGCATGACATCCCAGTGCTTCTGCATGAACAGCGTGTCCGGTCGGGACGGGTGCATCGCGAGCTTGTGGACGCAGTGGCCGACCTCGGCCTCCTGCTGCGGGATCTCGCCGGAGAGCAGCCCCTTGTTGATCGGCAGCCAGCTCGCGCCCCCGTCGTCGGTGCGGAAGGCGCCAGCCGCGCTGATCGCAGCGAAGATGCGCGACTCGTCGGTGGGGTGGAGGACCAGCGTGTGCAGGCACAGTCCGCCGGCGCCGGGCTGCCACTGGGGGCCGGAGCCGTGCCCGCGCAGGCCGGCCAGCTCACTCCAAGACGTCCCCCCGTCGGTGCTCTTGAACAGGGCGGCGTCCTCCACACCGGCGTAGACGGTCGCGGGGTCGGTCAGGGACGGCTCGAGGTGCCAGACCCGGGTGAAGGCCCACGGCTTCGGCGTCCCGTCGAAGTCCTGGTGCGTGCCGGCGTCCCCGTCGTAGCTGAAGTCGTTGCCCACCGGCGCCCAGGAGCGGCCGCCGTCGTCGGACCGCTGCACGACCTGTCCGAACCATCCTCCGGACTGCGACGCCCAGATGCGATCGGGGTCGGCCGGCGAGCCCTTGAGGTGGTAGACCTCCCAGCCGGCGAAGTGCGGCCCCTCGACCTGCCATTCCCGTCGCCGCTCGTCGCTGCTGAGGACGAAGGCCCCCTTGCGCGTGCCCACGAGTACCCGAACGCCAGCCATTGGCGTCACCTCCTTCTGGACGTACGACGCCGCCGCGTCCCGGAACTCATCGCTGTGGGCTGGAGCAGGCGCTCAGGTGCGGGTAACCGGGGACGACCTTCAGGTTGTCCGGCCGGTCCATGTGCAGCCAGGCCACGTCGGCATCGGCCATGCGGTCCATGGTCGTCGTCACGGGTCGCAGCATCTCTGCTGCTGTCGGGCCACCGCGCGGGGGCCCCTTCGAGATACCAGTGGCGGGTGAGGTCAGCCGAGCGTCGCGCCGAACGCGAGGCCCAGGGCGTAGGTCGTTGATGCCGCGGCGGCGCCGACGATCAGCTGTCGGACGGCCCGGCGCAGGGGAGGGCCACCGGAGAGCAGGCCGACCACGGCGCCGGTGAGGAGCAGGGCCAAGCCGACCAGCGTGCAGGCCAGAGCCAGGGCGACGCCTCCTTCGAGACCCAGCAGGAACGGCAGCACCGGCACAGCCGCCCCTGAGCCGAAGAAGGCGGAGCTCGACACGGCGGCGCCGACTCCCGTGCCGACCACGTCGTGGTCACCTTGCGGTCCGACCACCTCGGGCTCCACCGCGTGCCCTCGGAGCAGTGCGTCGGCGCGTCGCCCTGCCTCCTCCGCCGGCATGCCCCGGGCGCGGTAGACCAGGGCCAGCTCGTTGGCATCTACGTCGAGGTGGGGGAGGGCCGCTCCGGCTCCTGTGCCCGGTGTCGACGCGGACAGCAGCTCGCGCTGCGAACGCACCGAGATGTACTCGCCAGCGCCCATGGACAGCGCTCCCGCCAGGAGCCCGGCCAGGCCCGTCAGCCGGACCGTGGACGTCGTAGCACCTCCAGCGGCCACGCCGAGGACCAGCGCGAGGTTGCTGACCAGGCCGTCGTTGGCTCCGAAGACAGCGGCCCGGAAGGTGCCCGACACCCGCGCCCGTCCGCGTGAGGCGAGCCCGCGTACGACCTCCTCGTGCACCCGCTCGTCGGCCGCCATGGCCGCTGTTGCGTCGGTGTCGTCGTCATAGGGGGACCGGCTCTCGGCCCGTTGCGCGAGAGCCAGGACGAAGACGGAACCGAACCGTCGCGCCAGCAGCGCCAGCAGGCGGAGGCGGAAGCTGGCGCGGCCTGGACGACCGGCAGCCGAACCGAGAAGCGCTTCCCAGTGGGCGACGTGACGGTCCTCGGCCTCGGCGATGCCGAGCAGGATCTGCTGGTCCTCCCCTGACTGGTGCGAGGCCAGGTTGCGGTACAGAGCGGCCTCAGCGCGTTCGTCAGCGAGCCGCTGGCGCCAACGCCGGATGTCCGAGGCGCGCGGACCTCGATCAGTGCCCGCCTGCGACCCGTCGTCCGCCATGCCACGACCCTATGAGAACGACATGGCGCACCGGTGGGTCCGTTGGTTCATGTTCTGACGATCGAAACACCCGAGGAGCGACATTCTTCGGCCGCGTCGGATGATTCGGTGGTGTACGCCCGGGTAACCCGCTGCTGCACCCGGAAGCAACACAGAGCCTCGCACGGGGTTCGGCGTCCGGCCCACATGAAAGGAAGTGAGATGCGCAGAGCTCTCGCTACGACTGCCCTGGCTGTCGGTGTCGCCCTCGGTGGCGCGCCGATCCTGGCCGCTCCAGCGCTCGCCGCTCCCCAGACAGGTGACATCGTCGTCGCTCAGGACGTCGACAAGGACGAGCCGGCCTCGAAGGACGGCAACGACGACACCGGCAAGTACGGCCTGATCGGCCTCACCGGCCTGCTCGGTCTGTTCGGCTACAAGAAGTACAAGGACCACCGGGCGACTCGTACGCAAGCCACCGGGACGAACAAGGGACCCGTCGGAGACGTCGACGGAGACAACTCCGGTTCTCGACGCCTCTGAGCAGCAGCACCCCCCAAGCCCCTCATCCTAAGGAGATCTCACATGCGCAAGACCCTTGCTGTCGTCACCCTGGCGGCCGTCCTGACCGGTGGTTCCGCCACCTTCGCCTACGCTGACGACGTCGTTGCGGCCCCGCCCGTGACCCAGACGGAGGAGGACGCCGACGAGTCGAAGTCCGACAAGTCCGGCCTGTTCGGCCTGCTCGGCCTGCTCGGCCTTGCCGGTCTGGCCAAGCGCAAGGAGAACCACGGGGTGGACGCGCAGCCTCGTCGCTGACCACCTCGAGGCGCTGCTCCGGCTCGCCACGACGCACGACCCTGCACTGACGGCGCGGACCGGGACCTCAAGGTCCCGGTCCGCGTTGCGTGCGCTGCGCTGCGCTGGCGACAGCCTGGCCGCCTGGGGGATGTGTCCTCCAGGCCACACCCTCATGTCGCTCAGAAGAACTGCTGCGCTGAGCAGTTCGGGTCGCATGTGATGGGGCACACGCACCTCAGCCAGGAAAGCCGCGACTACGAAAGGCACTCCATGCTCTCCCTCGACCAGGCACGTTCGCTCAAGGGCAACAACGTCCAGGGCTCAGACGGTGACTCGCTCGGCAAGGTGCACGAGGTCTACGCCGACCGCAGCGACGGCGACCCCACGTTCGTCACCGTCCGCGGGGGCGGCAAGGGGCTCGCCTTCGTGCCCCTCGCGCAGGCCGAGATGCGCGGCGACGACGTCGTCGTGCCCTACGACGCGTCCCTCGTGTCGTCCGCGCCCTCGGTGTCCGAGGACGAGGACCTCTCCCCGCAGGAGGAGGACCGGCTCTACGCGCACTACGGCCTGGCCGGCGCCAGCGCGCGGACGGACGCGGGCGACAACGATGCCCGGACTGCACGTGACACCGACCGCGACGGCGACACCGACCGCGATGGCATCGTCGGCCACGACACCTCGGGCCCGAGTACCGATAACGCGATGACCCGGTCCGAGGAGCAGCTCAAGGTCGGTACGGAGAAGACCGAGGCCAGCCGCGCCCGCCTCCGCAAGTACGTCACCACCGAGACCGAGACCGTCCAGGTGCCCGTCACCAAGGAGCGCGTCACCCTCGACCGCGAGCCGATCACGGACGGCAACGCCGGCGACGCGATGGACGGCCCGGCCATCTCTGAGGAGGAGCACGAGGTTGTGCTCCACGAGGAGCGCCCGGTCGTCGAGAAGGAGGCCGTCCCCGTCGAGCGCATCAAGCTGGGCAAGGAGCAGGTCACCGAGGACGTCACGGTCTCCGAGGAGGTCCGCAAGGAGCAGATCGACGCCGATGGCGTCGAGCAGGGTCGCGGCGGCGTCGACGGCGACCCGTCGACGCGTCGTTGATCTTCCCGCACTGATCGCGCCGTCGCGGCGTGAGCATGTCGCCCGGCCCCCGTCCCGCACCTGCGGACGGGGGCCGGTGCCGTCCGTGCCTCGATCGTTGGAACCGGCGGTCGGTTGTCCGCGTCGTTGCACCGGGCTGTCAGTCCCCGCGCCTACCGTGACGGCATGCGCTTGCTGCACACGTCCGACTGGCACCTGGGTCGCTCCCTGCACCGGTCCGACCTGCGTGCCGCTCAGGCGTCCTACCTCGACCACCTGGTGGACGTGACGCGGTCCGAGTCCGTGGACGCCGTGCTCGTCGCGGGTGACGTCTACGACCGCGCGGTGCCTCCGGTCGACGCCGTCGAACTGTGCGAGACGGCACTGGTGCGGTTGCGCGAGACAGGAGCGCGGGTCGTCCTGGTCAGCGGCAACCACGACTCGGCCCGTCGACTGGGCTTCGGCAGTCGGCTGGTCGACGCTGCCGGGGTCCACCTGCGCACGCGTCCAGATGACGTCGCGACCCCCGTCCTGCTCGCCGACCGCCACGGCGAGGTCGCGGTCTACGGCATCCCCTACCTCGAACCCGAAGCGGTCCGCGCGCAGCTGCCCGCCGACCCGACGGATCCCGGTGCCGAGGTGGCTCGTGGTCACGTGGGCGTGCTCGGTCGCGGACTCGCCTGCGCTCGGGCCGACGCGAGCGCTCGAGGTGCGCGACGCACGGTGGTGCTGGCCCATGCGTGGGTCACCGGCGGCTCCGCGAGCGACAGCGAGCGCGACGTGACGGTCGGGGGCGTCGGGAGCGTCCCGGCGACGCTGTTCGACGGCTTCACCTACAGCGCGCTGGGGCACCTGCACGGACCGCAGGTGCTCGCCGAGGGCCTGCGCTACAGCGGGTCCCCCCTCGCCTACTCCTTCTCCGAGGCCGACCACGTCAAGGGCTCGTGGCTGGTCGACCTCGACGAGCACGGACTGCGCGAGGTGCAGCATGTGCCCGCCCCGGTCCCGCGCCGGCTCTCCACCATGCGGGGCACGTTGCACGAGTTGTTGACGTCGCGGGCCTTCGCGGCGCAGGAAGGGCACTGGCTCACCGCGGTCTACACCGACGCGCTCCGGCCCGACGACGCGATGGCCCGCCTGTCCGTCCGCTTCCCGCACATCCTGGTCCTTCGCCATGAACCTGACGGCGTCCTGCCCGACGGACGCAGCTACGGTGCGCGCACGGCCGGGCGCGACGACCTCGAGGTGGCAGCGGCGTTCGTCGAGCACGTACGGCGCACACCGCTCGAGCCCGGTGAGCACGACCTGCTCCAACGGGCCTTCGAAGCCGGGCGACTCGCTGCGGCGGGCGCCTGATGCGGCCGCACCAGCTCCGGTGCACCGCCTTCGGTCCGTTCGCTCGGACCGTAGAGGTCGACCTGGACCTGCTCGGCTCGAGCGGGCTGTTCCTCCTCCACGGCGAGACGGGCGCGGGCAAGACGACCCTGCTCGACGCGATGGGCTTCGCCCTCTACGGCACGGTGCCCGGAGAGCGGGGGAGGGCGGCGAGGCTGCGGTCAGACCATGCACCCGCCCACGTGCGCACAGAGGTCTGCCTCGAGGTGACGCTGACCGGCCGTCGCATGCGGATCACCCGGTCGCCGCAGCAGGAGCGCAGCAAGCAGCGCGGGGACGGCACGACGACCGAGCAGGCTCGGGTGCTACTGCAGGAGCAGGTCGGCGACACGTGGATGACGGTGTCGACTCGCATCCAGGAGGCTGCTGACGAGATCCTCGACCTGGTCGGCATGTCCGCTGACCAGTTCTTCCAGGTCGTCCTGCTGCCCCAGGGCGAGTTCGCACAGTTCCTCAAGGCCAAGTCCGAGCAGCGGGGCCAGCTCCTGCAGCGCCTGTTCGGCACGGAGCGGTTCAGCGTCGTCGAGGACTGGCTGGCGCGGCAGCGCGTGGCGACCTCGACCGCGGTCGCTGAGGCCCGCCGCGAGCTGGCCCTCGCCACGGCCCGGGTCGCACAAGCAGCGGGGGTGGACGAACCGGACGAGCCGAGTGCCGACTGGGCGCACGGGCTGCTCGGCTACGCCGAAGCCGACGCCCACGAGGCAGGGGGGCTCAGCGCCCGCTGCGCGAGCGAGCAGCAGGGGGCTCGCGAGCTCGCCGCGGCAGCGACCGTGCTCGCCGCCGCCCAGGGCCGCCGACGCGCTCTGCTGCTCGAGGCCGACCGGCTCGCCTCCGACCGTGGCCGCGTGAGGCTGCTCCAGGTCGAGTGCGAGGCGGCCGCCCGGGCCGCCGAGGTGAGGGGTGTGCTCGGCGAGGTCGTCCGCCGGGTCGAGGAGCAGACGCATGCCGCAGACGCGGCCCGGCAGGCCCGTGGCCGCCTCGCAGAGGCAGGCCTACCGGCGGGGGCGACGGCGGAGCAGATCGCGACCGCATCGAACGTCGCCCGAGAGCGGGTCGGTCGGTTGGAGGGACTTCAGGTCACCGCCGATGAGGTCGCCGAAGACGACCTGATCGCCACCCGCGCCGAGGAGTCGGAGACTCGCGCTCGCGGTGACCTGCTGAGCGTGCAGGGGGCTCTCGGCCGGCTCCCGGCTCGACGTGCGCGGGCCGCCGCCGCGGTGGCGCTGGGACGCGCGGCCTCCGTCCGGTTGCCGGAGGCCAGAGGTGAGTTGTCAGGCCTGCAGGACGCGGCCGCTGATGAGGCGACGCTGGCGCGGTTGGCCGACGAGGCGACGGACCTGCGCGACGAACTGCTCCTGGCCCGCGAGAAGGCCGTCTCGTTGCGGGACAAGGCTGCTGACGTGCGCGAGGCTCGTCTGGACGACGTGCGCTTCGAGCTGGCCTCCATGCTCGTGGCCGGGGACCCCTGCGCCGTCTGCGGGTCGACGTCACACCCGGACCCGAGCGAGGTCCGCGGCGAGCGGGTGACCCGCGACGACGAGGACGCTGCTCGGGCACAGGCCGAGGCGGCGCAGCGAGAGGTCGAGCTGCTGAGCAGCCGGGTGAGCGCCGTCGAGTCCGAGAGCGGGTCCGTCCGGTCTCGGTTCGGGGCGCTCGCCGGCCCGGCGCTGCAGGCTGAGCTGGCCCGGATCGCCCTCACGGTCGCCGACCTCGAGACCCAGGTGACCGGCCTGCCCGAGGCCGAGCTCGCCGAGGCACAGCTCGCCGTCGAACTCGACGCCTTGGACAAGCGGCAGGCCGCCCTCGTGGGCCACATCGCCGAGCAGGGGCGCACGCAGGCCGACGCCGCGAGGCGCGCCGGTCAGCGTCGAGTGGTCCTGGACGCCCAGCTCGCGGGCGCACCTGACCTCGACACTGCGGTCGCGGCGGCCACGACGGCCGTCCAGGCCGCTGAGCGTGTGCTGACGGCCGAGAGGGCTGCCAAGCTGGCCGAGCAGGAGCTTGCAGGCGCGCGCGCCCGAGCGGCGGCGTCGGTCGCCCAGGCCGGCTTCGCCGGGGCGGACGAGGCCTCGGCAGCCCTTCGTCAGCAGAGCTGGCGCGCAGGTGCTGAACGAGACCTTCGGGCCGACGCCGACGCGCTGGCCGCCAACACGGCTGCCCTCGCCGACCTGGAGGTCCAGGTGCCGCTCGAGCCGGTGGCCGACGTCGTCACCGCACGTGCCGTTCTCGCCGCTGCCGACGATCGGCTGCGGGGGGCGGACGCAGCGCTGGCCACAGCACGGAGCCGTGCAGTGGCGTTGGCGGGCCTCGGGCCGCGCGTTCTCGGCGCGCTGGACGACCTGGGACCGCTTCTGGACCAGGCCGGGGCCGCTCGCGCACTGGCTGACCTGTGCGGCGGTGCGGGCAGCAACCAGCTCCGCATGACCTTGTCGTCGTTCGTGCTGGCGGCCCGGCTCGAGGAGGTCGCCAGAGCAGCCAGTGTGCGACTGCTGCGCATGACGCAGGGCCGCTACACCCTCGTCCACACCGACGGCGCAGCCCGAGGCGGGGCGCGCTCGGGTCTCGGTCTGCTCGCCCGGGACAGCTGGACGGGACAGGACCGCGAGACGAGCACGCTGTCCGGCGGCGAGACCTTCCTCGCCAGCCTGGCCCTCGCGCTAGGGCTCACCGACGTCGTCGTCGCTGAGTCAGGGGGGTCGCGGATCGAGGCTCTGTTCGTCGACGAGGGGTTCGGAACCCTTGACGAGGACACCCTGGACGAGGTCATGGATGTCTTGGACGGCCTGCGCGAGGGCGGTCGGGTGGTCGGCCTGGTCAGTCATGTGGCCGAGCTGCGCGCCCGCATCCCGGCGCAGGTGCACGTGCGCAAGACGCGCACCGGCAGCGACGTCGTGTTGCTCGGCTGCTGATCGCGCTCGGCGGACGCTGTCAGCGCGCCGGACGGTCGCTCAGCCGAACCCGGACTCCCGGGCGATGGTCAAGCGGTCGGTCTCGTCGTGGAGCGCCGCACCTGCGGCGACCAGGGCCGGGCGGTGAGCGTTCCCGTGGTGACCGCAGAACAGCAGCTGGGTCCCACTCGGCATGGTCGCGCGGAAGAACGCTTGGGCTCCGCAGCTGTCGCAGCGGTCCATCAGGGTGAGTGAGGGGGCGGCATCGGTCGGAACGGGACGGATCGTGGTCTCCACGGCTGGCTCCTCCACTCGTGCGCAGCAGACCTGCACCGGCCTGCCCCTCCTACAACGGTTCAGACGCGCTGGCACTACCGCCCGAACGGGTGATCCAGCCAACACGTTCGGGAGGGTTGGGGTTCGAGGGCGTGGCTCAGGTGGCCCAGTCGGGTGCCGTGCGTCGTCCAGTCGCGCTCAGCGGTGCGGGCGTCCCACCGCGCTGGGCGGCTTGTCGATGACGGGAGCACCTGAGCCGTCGCGCTTGCCGTAGGTCGCGGGCAGGTCGATCGGGTCGCCGCTCGCAGCCGCTGCCCAGGCCGGGCCTCGGCCCGACCACCCGAGGACCATGAGCGCCTCGCCACTCAACAACCGGTGGCAGCGCACCCCCCCGGTGGCCCGACCCTTGCGCGGGTAGTCCGACAGGGGTGTCACCTTCACCGACGAGACCGACGAGACCGACGGGAGCGCCCCGCGGCCTCGGCCCTCACCGGGGAGCCCGCCGGCCGTCACGACGACGGGCTCGTCGATGACGTCGAGGACGTCCGGCGGCCCTGCGAGGTCGACTGCGCTGAACCCCACGACGACCGCACCGGGCGCGAGCTTGATGCCGGCCATGCCTCCGGCGCTGCGACCCTGGGGCCGCACCGTGGAAGCCGGGAAGCGCAGGAGGTCGCCGGTCGAGGAGAACAGCACCAGCTCCTCCTCGCCGTCGCTCAGCTCGACGGCGCCCACGACCTCGTCGCCTGTCTTGAGCGCAATGACGTCGACCGCCTCCCCCTTGCTGGGCCACTCGGGGGCGACCCGCTTGACGACCCCCTGCCGGGTGGCCAGGGCGATGCCAGGACCGTCCTCGGGGAGCGCCGAGAGGGCGAGGATCCGTTCGCCGCGCTCGAGTGCGGCGAACTCCGTGGCCGGTGCGCCGCCCCGGAGCGACAGGGCGCCAGTGGTGATGGCAGGCACGGCGGGCAGGTCGAGCACCCCGATCCGCAGGACTCGTCCGGCAGAGGTGATCAGGCCGACCTGCCCCCGGGTCGTGGAGCGGACGACGGACACCGTGACGTCGTGGCGAGTCCGGCCGGTACGCCGGCGGCCGCCGGTGTCGGCGGGGTCTGCGTGCAGCGGGGTGCGAGCCAGCAGGCCCGCTGAGGACAGGACCACGTCGCAGGTCTCGTCCAGGACCTCGAGCGACTCAGCCCGCTGGGTGACCAGGGCCTTGAGATCACCTCCGACGAGCACGGTGCGCCGCGGCGTCCCGTGCTCGGCCGCCACGGCGCTGAGCTCTTCGCCGATCACGCGGCGCAGGAGCGACGAGTCACTCAGCAGCGACTCGAGGTGGGCGATCGTCGCGAGGAGCGAGGCGTGCTCGGCCTCGAGCTTCGCGACCTCGAGCGCGACCAGCCGGCGCAGCTGCATGTCGAGCACGTAGCCGGCCTGCACGTCGGTGAGGCCGATACGAGCGACGAGCGAGGCGCGGGCCTCACCGACGTCCTGCGAGCCGCGGATGATCCGGACCACGTCGTCGATGTTCGCGAGGGCCATGAGCAGCCCCTCCACGAGGTGGGCTCGCTCCTGCGCCTTGCGGAGCCGGAACCGGGACCGCCGGGTCGCGACGTCGACCCGGTGCGCCAGGAAGACCTCGAGCAGCGGCTTGAGGCCCAGGGTGCGGGGCTGGCCGTCGACGAGTGCCACATTGTTGATGCCGAAGCTCTCTTCGAGCGGGGTCAGCCGGTAGAGCTCGGCGAGGACCGCCTGACCGTGGAAGCCTGCCTTGACCTCGAACACCAGGTGCGTGCCGAGCTGTCGGTCGGTCAGGTCCTTGACGTCGGCGATGCCCTGCAGCTTCTTGCCGGTGACGAGCTCCTTCACCTTGGCGATCACCCGCTCGGCGCCGACGCCGTACGGCAGCTCGGTGATCGTGATCGAGCTCTTGCCGCGGGGGAGCGGCCCGATCTCGGCCGTAGCCCTCATGCGCACGACGCCGCGCCCGGTCTCGTAGGCAGCGCGCACCTCGGTCATGCCGAGCAGCTGCCCGCCGGTCGGCAGGTCGGGCCCCGGGACGAAGCGCATCAGGTCGTCGAGGTCGGCGTCGGTGTGGGCGAGCAGGTGCCGCGCTGCGTCGACGACCTCGACGAGGTTGTGCGGGATCATGTTGGTCGCCATGCCGACGGCGATCCCCGACGTGCCGTTGACCAGCAGGTTGGGCACAGCAGCCGGCAGCACCGACGGCTGGGTGAGCGAGCCGTCGTAGTTGTCCTCGAGATCGACGGTCTCCTCGTCGAGCCCGTCGGTGAGCAGGAGGGCGGCTGGTGTCAGCCGGCACTCGGTGTACCTCGACGCGGCCGCGGAGTCGTCGGGACTGCCCCAGTTGCCGTGCCCGTCGATCAGGGGCACGCGCATCGCGAACGGCTGCGCCAGCCGGACCATCGCGTCGTAGATGGCGCTGTCACCGTGGGGGTGGTACTTGCCCATCACATCCCCGACGACCCGGGCGCTCTTGACGTAGGGCCGGTCGGGCCGCAGCCCGGAGTCGGCCATGGAGTACAGGATGCGGCGGTGCACCGGCTTCAAGCCGTCACGTGCGTCGGGCAGGGCGCGTGAGTAGATGACGGAGTAGGAGTAGTCGAGGTAGGAGGATTCGATCTCCTCGACCACGTCGGTGTCGATGATCGTGCCCTCGCCCTCGAAGGGCGGGATGGTGCTCGAGGACTGTCGCTTGCGGGCCATCTCAGGTGTCCAGCAGCTCGCGGTTGACGCGGGACGCGCTGCTGACGATGAAGTCCCGCCGGGGGGCCACGTCGTTGCCCATGAGCAGCTCGAGCACCCGCTCAGCGGAGTCGGCGTCCCCGGGGTTGATCCGGCGCAGCGTGCGGGTCGCCGGGTGCATGGTGGTCTCCGCCAGCTGGTCGGGGTCCATCTCGCCGAGCCCCTTGTAGCGCTGGATCTGCCCCTTCACCTTGGCTCCTCGCGCGGCGATCTTCCTCAGCTCGCCCTGCATCTGCTTCTCGCTGTAGGTGTAGATCGGCTCCTTCGCGCCCGCGACCTCGATCCGGTGCAGCGGTGGCACGGCGGTGTAGAGCCGGCCTGCTTCGAGCACCGGACGCATGTAGCGCGCGAACAGCGTGATCAGCAGGCAGCGGATGTGGGCGCCGTCGACGTCGGCGTCGGTCGTCAGGACGATCTTGCCGTAGCGCATCTGATCGAGGTCGAAGGTGCGCCCGGTGCCTGCCCCCACCACCTGGATGATCGCGGCGCACTCGGCGTTGGACAGCATCTCCGAGACGCCGGCCTTCTGGACGTTGAGGATCTTGCCCCGCAGGGGCAGGAGAGCTTGGAACTCGGAGTTGCGGGCGAGCTTGCCGGTGCCCAGCGCGCTGTCGCCCTCGACCAGCCAGAGCTCGGTGCGGGAGACGTCGGTCGACCGGCAGTCGGCGAGCTTGGCCGGCAGGGTCGAGGTCTCGAGGGCGGTCTTGCGCCGAGCGGCGTCCTTCGAGGCTCGCGCCGCCTGCCGCGTCTTGGCCGCGGCCGAGACCTTCTCGAGCACGACCCTCGCCTGCGCCTTGCGCTTGCGGTCGTCGAGGAACTGGGTCCGGAGCCCGCGGGTCACGACGTCGGTGACGATCTTGGCGACGCCGGGTGTGCCGAGCTCGTCCTTGGTCTGGCCGAGGTACTGCGGCTCAGGGACCTTGACCGTCACGACCGCCGTCAGGCCCTCGAGCACGTCGTCCTTGATCACCGGGTCGTCGTTGGCGCGCAGCACCCGCGTCGCCTTCATCGCCTCGTTGACCGTCTTGAGCAGGGCTCGCTCGAAGCCGTTCTGGTGCGTACCGCCGTGAGGTGTGGCGACGACGTTGCAGAACGCCTGGACGGTCGTGTCGTAGGCCGTGCCCCAGCGCAGCGCGACGTCGACCTCGCAGTGCCGCTCGACGACGGTCGTGACCATGTGGCCCGCGTCGTCGAGGACGGGGACGGTCTCCTTGTAGTTGCCGCTGCCGAGGATGTGGATCGGGTCGCAGACCGGGCTGTCCGGGGCGAGGTGCTCGACGAAGTCGGCGGTGCCACCGTCGAAGCGGAAGGACTGCTCGACCAGCTCGCCGCTGCGGCGGTCGAGCATCGCCAGCGTGAGTCCCGGCACCAGGAAGGCAGTTTGGCGCAGCCGGTCGTGCAGCTGCGCCACGTCGACCGCAGACGCCTTGCTGAACAGGGGCAGGTCAGGCCACCAGCGCACGCTGGTCCCGGTCACCGTCTTGGGCGCCTTGCCCGCGACGGACAGCCCGTCGCGCGGCGAGAACGGGGCGGCCGGGCCCTCCCCGGCGAAGGTGCCGGGCACCCCGCGGGAGAACGACATCGTGTGGACGCGGCCGCCGCGGCGTACGACCACGTCGAGGCGCTGGGAGAGGGCGTTGACGACCGAGGCGCCGACGCCGTGGAGTCCGCCGGAGGTCTTGTAGCCACCGCCGCCGAACTTGCCGCCGGCGTGGAGCTTGGTGAGCACCAGCTCGACACCGGTCAGACCGCTGCGCGGCTCGACGTCGACCGGGATGCCCCGCCCGTCGTCGACGACCTCGACCGACCCGTCGGAGTGCAGGGTGAGCTCGATGCGGCCGCAGTGCCCGGCGAGAGCCTCGTCGACGGCGTTGTCGACGATCTCGTAGGCCAGGTGGGTGAGGCCCTTGGAGTCGGTCGAGCCGATGTACATGCCCGGGCGCTTGCGGACCGCTTCGAGCCCCTCCAGCACAGACAGGTGCTTGGCGGTGTAGCCGCTGCCGTCCTCGGGCGCGGGTGTGCTGGCGGCCGGGCTCGTCACGTCGTCCTCTCGGGAGCTTGCGGGGGTCGCCATTGTCGCTGATCGGCAGGACGTCCGGGCGTACGACACGATGCGTGCCATGCCTGTTCCGACCCGCGGCGGGGCCGTTCCGACTCGCGACGTGGCCGCCCTGCCCAAGGCCCACCTGCACCTGCACCTGGCCGGTGCCATGCGGCCCACGACGCTGGTCGAGCTGGCCGCGGCACAGGGTCGTCGGCTCCCGCCGGAGCTGCTCGACGTGCACGGAGCGCGGGTCGACGTGACGGCCCGCCGAGGCTGGGCCAGGTTCCAGCGCGCCTACGACGCGGCGCGCGACGTGCTCACCGGGCCCGATGAGGTGCGCCGGCTGGTGCACGAGATCGCCGAGGACGAGCGGGCCGCCGGCTCAGGCTGGGTCGAGGTGCAGGTGGACCCGTCGTCGTACGCCGCACGGCTCGGTGGCCTGCAGGCGACGGTCGAGCTGGTGCTGGACGCGATGGCGCAGGCCGAGCGGGCGACCGGGACCGGCATGGCCTTGATCGTCGCGGCCAACCGCACCAGGCACTCGGGCGACGCCGAGACGTTGGCCCGGCTGGCCCGCCGCTTCGCCGGGGCGGGGGTGGTCGGCTTCGGGCTGTCCAACGATGAGACGCGTGGTCGCCCGGAGGAGTTCGAGAAGGCGTTCCGGATCGCCCGCGAGGCGGGCCTGCTCTCGGTGCCCCACGCCGGTGAGCTGCGCGGGACCCGCAGCGTGCTCGGGGCCGTGCAGGTCCTGCGTGCCGACCGGCTCGGTCACGGGGTGCGCTCGGTAGAGGACCCGGCGACGGTGGCCCTGCTGGCCGAGCGCGGAGTCGTGCTCGAGGTCTGCCCCGCCTCCAACGTCGCCCTCGGCGTCGCCGGAGCCATCGAGGCGGTGCCGGTGCGCCAGCTGCGCGAGGCGGGGGTACGGGTCGCGCTGGGCGCGGACGACCCGCTGATCTTCCGGTCCGGTCTGGTCGAGCAGTACGCCGCGGTGCGCGATCAGCAGGGGCTCTCCGACGAGGCGCTGGCCGGGCTCGCCCGCGACGCTGTCGTGGGCAGTGCTGCGCCGCCGGAGGTGAAGGCGCGGCTGCAGGGGGGCATCGACGCATGGCTGGCGGTCCCGGGGGGGCCGTTCTGAGGCTTCAGGAGTTCGCCTGTGGACAGGGCTTCCGGGCTCCGAGTGATCGCTACGGTGCGGTCATGACCTCACCCTCGAGCACCCCGCCCGACCCGTCGCCGGCCTGGCTGTCGACCTGGCAGTCCGGCTCTTCCGGGCAGGGTCCGAGTGCCCCGACGGGGCCGTCGCCCGCCGACGTCGCGAGGGGCCGAGACCTGCGGCGGACGGCGATCGTCGTCTACCCGCTCGTCATCCTGGGGGTCGTCCTGCTGGCCTACCGCGACACCGCCCGGCCGTGGGCGGGGGTAGCGGGCCTGTCCTGCCTGGTCCTCGCCGCGGTCGGCTGGCTCGGCTTCTTCCTGCAGGCGCTCGCTGCCGCTCGCGCCGAGCGGGACTCGTCGAGCCGAGCACGCTGACCTCCGGACTCGCGGCGCTCGGCGAGTGGAGACTTGCCCGCGTGACTCGCTGGCGTGCCGCGCGGACAAGGCTCCACTCGCCATCGCCGCTGGTCAGATCCGCTCATCAGTGGCACCATGTGCCCCAGCAGTCACAGCACGTTGCTCCCACCGCAGTCGAGGCCGTCGGGGAAGGCGCACCTCGTCCACCAGGGAGGCACCGTGTCCGCCGGCGTGCTGTTCGTCCACTCGTGCCCACCTGTGCTGTGCCCCCACGTCGAGTGGGCGGTGGCGGCCGAGCTCGGCACGCGTGCCCGCCTGGAGTGGACCGATCAGGCCTGCGCTCCGGGTCAGCTCCGGGCCGAGATCAACTGGCGCGGGCGACCGGGCACGGCCGGCCGCATCGCGGCGGCCCTTCGCGGCTGGACGATGCTGCGCTACGAGGTGACCGAGGAGCCGAGCGCCGGGCTGGACGGCGAGCGCTACGCGGTCACGCCCTCGCTCGGGCTGTTCAGGTCGGCGATGAGCGCCAACGGTGACGTGCTCGTCGGGGAGGACCGACTGCGGTCGCTGCTGGCGACCTCCGTCGGCCCGCAGCTCGCCCAGGGGCTCGACGCCCTGCTGGGAAGCGCCTGGGACGCCGAGCTCGAGCCCTACCGCGAGGCCGGCGAGGGCGCGCCGGTGACCTGGCTCCACCAGGTCGTCTGACCTGCCCCGACGGAAGTCCGGCAGGGGTTGCCCGGAGACCGAGCGGGGAGGGGCCTCTCCATGAGCGATGGGCCCAGAAGCGATGGGCCCAGAAGCGATGGGCCCCGAAGTGAGAGGCCGGTGAGCCCGCGCGACCCGGCTGAGGACCTCCGCTCGATCGCCTTCTGCCTGGAGCGCGCCCTCGAGCCGTCCTACCGCGTACGCGCGTTCCGCAAGGCGGCCGACGCCGTCGCGACCCTGAGCAGCAAGGAGCTCGGGGCGCGGGTGGCTGGGGGCACCCTCACCGAGCTGCCCGGCGTCGGCAAGGTCACGGCGCTGGTGATCACCGAGTCGCTCGCCGGCCAGGAGCCGGTCTACCTGCGCCGGGTGCAGACGCTTGGCGACACCCCTGTCTCGCACGGCGCTGCACTGCTGCGGGCCTCGCTCAAGGGCGACTGCCACACTCACAGCGACTGGTCCGACGGCGGGTCCCCGATCGCTGAGATGGCGATGGCGGCCCGGGCTCTCGGTCACGAGTACGTCGTGCTCACCGACCACTCGCCTCGACTGACGGTCGCCAACGGACTGTCACCGGAGCGGCTGCGCCAGCAGCTCGAGGTCGTGGCCGAGCTGAACGAGCGCTTCGCCGCCCAGGCTGCCTCCGGGGAGGCGTCCGCCTTCCGGATCCTCACGGGCATCGAGTGCGACATCAACTTCGATGGCAGCCTCGACCAGGAGCCGGCCCTGCTCGCCCAGCTCGACCTCGTCGTGGCCAGTGTCCACAGCAAGCTGCGCATGCCGCGCGAGGAGATGACCGCCCGCATGGTCGCGGCGATCAGCAACCCGGCGACCGACGTCCTCGGGCACTGCACGGGTCGGCAGGTGCTCGGACACGGGCGCGGTGGCAAGGGTCGCCCCGAGTCGGAGTTCGACCCCGAAGTGGTCTTCGCGGCGTGTGCCCAGTTCGACGTGGCGGTCGAGGTCAACAGCCGACCGGAGCGGTTGGATCCGCCGAAGCGTCTGCTGCGCCTCGCGGTCGAAGCCGGCTGCCGGGTGGCTATCGACACCGACGCCCACGCACCGGGGCAGCTCGACTGGCAGGTGCTCGGTTGCGAGCGGGCCTACCTGTGCGGGGTGGACCCGGAGCGCGTGGTGAACGCGTGGACCGCGCAGGAGCTGCTCAGCTGGACGGGTCGGGCTCGCGCTGGCGGGGCAGCAGCGACGTCACCGGGCGCGTGAGCAGGTCGGTGCTGCTGTCCGGCATCGCATCGGTGACCAGCAGGGCGCAGGCGGCGTCCAGGCACAGGTCGAGCACCCGCCTGCTCTCTGCGTCGTCGTGCACCACGGTCGCCCGGCAGGTGGCGCAGGCACGGGACAGCCCGTCGGTGCCTGACCGGCGGACCAGTGCCCACACGCGGCGGCGTCCGGTCACGACGGCCGCCTGGAAAGCCGATTCGACCGCCTCGGCGCGCTCGGACTCGGCCACGAAGGACCGGTCGACGAGCGCATCGAACAGGGCCAGCCCCGTCGCGTCGTGGCAGCGGTCGGCAAGCAGCGGGAGGGTCGCGAGCAGGATCTTGACCTGCTCGGCTCGCTCACCGAGGTCGGGCTCGCCGACCGTGGGGCGGGGGTAGAGCGACCACCAGGGGCGCATGAGCGCTGCGTGCTCGGCCCGGGTCAGGACCGGTCGGGCGTACGCCGCAGCGATCGCGTCGCGGACGGCCTTGAGGGCTCGAACGGCGACGGCAGGTTCGACGGTGAGGTAGGAAGCCTCACCGAGCAGGTCGTCGGCGAACAACGCGCTGACGGCGTCGAAGGCGGCCAGCACCTCGAGGACCAGCGGGCTGTCGGGGTCGAGCGCCTTGTCCCGGGCGACTGCCAGCGCGGGGCTGTCGCACCAGCCGGAGGCGAGGCGGGGGAGGTCGGCGTCGGAGACGTGGGCCAGTTGCGCAAGCACGCCGAGGATCTCAGGCAGGTTGGGGTGCTCCTCGAGGCGCATGACGACCTGGCGGCTCTTGAGCAGGTGCCTGTCCACGGGTGCCCCTCGTCCTCGTTCTCCTCCTTATCCTGCGGCACCTTCGACCCCGAACTGGAGCGAATCGGCCAGACACGTCGCAGAAGGGCCACAAAGGACCAGCGTCAGGTGGTCCGTCCGGACCAGCCGGCGAAGCGGGCGTCCTAGGAGCGGTGCGCCTCGACGTGGCCACCCGAGATCGACGACCACACCTCGTGCATCGAGGCGAAGATCCGGCCCGGGGGCAGCGCCCTGAGCTGCCCGAGGACCCGGTCCGGAGCGGAGTTGCCGGACGCCACCTCGACGAGCTGGTCGCCGGTGGCGGGCCACACCCGCCCGAGGTAGCTGGCGATCTCGCTGCGCTGCTCGACGTCCTGCTCGGTCATGCCGTCGGGGACTCCGCCGGCGAGGGTGCCGTCCGGGACGAGGTCCACGTCGGGCTGGTCCTCGCCCGACGGCTCGGGGGACTTCCAGTCGGCCCGACTGTCGTGGCCGGCCCGGATCAGGCCGTCCACCTCACCGGCCATCGCGTCGTCCATCCGAGCGCTGTGCTTGTCGCTTCCGCGTTCCATGCCGGCCTGCCTACCCCGGCGATGCGGGACGACACCGGCAGCCCCCCTGACGAAGCAAGGCGCGCAGGCCGAGGGGCCTACTCGCTGCCGCCCACGGTGGTGTCCTTGTCTGCCGGGACGTCCTCGGACAGCAGGGCGTAGCGCTCGACCGCCTGCTGAGGCGCCTCGGCAGGGACCTCGCCCCTGGCCGCCAGCGCGCTGAGCACGGCAACGACGATCGACTCGGGATCGATCCGGAAGTGCCTTCTCAGGGCTGCGCGGGTGTCTGATCTGCCGAAGCCGTCGGTGCCGAGCGAGCTCCAGTCCTCGGGGACCCAACGACTGATGCCGTCCGGCACGGCGCGCATCCAGTCGCTGACGGCGACGACGGGGCCAGGCGCTCCGTCGAGGGCCTGGGTCACGAACGGCGTGCGCGGCGCCTCCGACGGGTGCAGGAGCGCCCGCTCCTCGCACGCGACCGCGTCTCGGCGCAGCTCGTTCCAGCTGGTGACGCTCCAGATGTCCGCCGCCACGCTCCACTGCTCGCGGAGCAGGCGCTGGGCGTCGAAGGCAAGGCGGACGGCCACACCGCTCGCCAGCACCTGGGCCCGTGGCCCGTCCCCGGCCTCCTGCGAGCAGCGGTACATCCCGCGTACGACGCCCTCGCGCAGGTCGGGGAGGTCCGGCATCGCAGGTTGCGGCGCCGGCTCGTTGTAGACGGTCAGGTAGTAGTAGACGTCCTCCGGCTCGTCCCCGTACATGCGCTGCAGGCCGTCCTCGACGAGCAGGGCGACCTCGTAGCCGTAGGCCGGGTCGTAGGCGCGGACAGCGGGGTTGGTCGAGGCGAGCAGGAGCGAGTGCCCGTCCTGGTGCTGCAGCCCCTCGCCGTTCAGGGTCGTCCGGCCTGCCGTCGCGCCGAGCAGGAAGCCCCGGCCCAGCTGGTCGGCCATCGCCCACATCTGGTCGCCGGTGCGCTGGAAGCCGAACATCGAGTAGAAGACGTAGACCGGGATCATCGGTTCGCCGTGCGTCGCGTAGGACGTGCCGGCCGCGATGGCCGAGCCCATCGAACCCGCCTCGGTGATGCCCTCGTGCAGGATCTGGCCGTCGACCGCCTCCTTGTAGGACAGCAGCAGCTCGCGATCGACCGCCTCGTAGGTCTGGCCCGCCGGGGAGTAGATCTTGGCGGTGGGGAACATCGCATCGATGCCGAAGGTGCGGGCCTCGTCGGGGATGATCGGCACGATCCGGTGGCCGATCTCGGGGTCCTTCATCAGGTCCTTGAGCAGGCGGACGAAGGCCATCGTCGTCGCGACCGCCTGCTTGCCCGAGCCGCCCTTCAGCTCGTCGTACATCGCTGACCCGGGGAGAGCGATCTTCGTCGGGCGCACGACGCGCCGAGGGAGCGACCCGCCCAGCTGGGCCCGGCGCTCGCGCATGTACTCGATCTCGGCGCTGTCCGGACCGGGCGAGAAGTACGGCGGCAGGTCGCCTTCGAGGGCCTTGTCGCTGATGTCGATGAACAGCCGGTCCCGCAGCTCCTTGAGCTCGGGCTTGGTGAGCTTCTTCATCTGGTGCGTGGAGTTGCGGCCCTCGAAGTCCTTGCCCAGCGTCCAGCCCTTGATCGTGTGGGCGAGGATCACCGTCGGCTGGCCGGTGTGCTTGGTCGCGGCGTCGAAGGCCGCGTAGACCTTGCGGTAGTCGTGCCCGCCGCGGGGGAGCCCCTTGATCTGCTCGTCGGACAGGTGCTCGACCATCTTGCGCAGTCGCGGGTCGCCCCCGAAGAAGTGCTCGCGGGTGTAGGCGCCGCTCTCGACCGAGTAGGTCTGGAACTGCCCGTCCGGCGTCGTGTTCATGGCGTTCACCAGCACGCCGTCGACGTCGCGGGCGAGCAGGTCGTCCCACTCCCGACCCCACACCACCTTGATGACGTTCCAGCCCGCGCCGCGGAACGACGACTCGAGCTCCTGGATGATCTTGCCGTTGCCGCGGACCGGGCCGTCGAGCCGCTGCAGGTTGCAGTTGACGACGAAGATGAGGTTGTCGAGCTCCTCGCGCGCGGCGATGCCGATGGCGCCGAGCGACTCGGGCTCGTCCATCTCGCCGTCACCGAGGAAGCACCACACCCGGCTCTCGCTGGTGTCCTTGATCCCGCGGTGGTGCAGGTAACGGTTGAAGCGCGCCTGGTAGATGGCGTCGATCGGGCCGAGCCCCATCGACACCGTCGGGAACTCCCAGAAGTCAGGCATCAGCCGGGGGTGGGGGTAGGAGGGCAGCGAGGCAGCCCGTGACTCCTGCCGAAAGCCGTCGAGCTGGTCCTGCGTGATGCGGCCCTCGAGGAACGCGCGGGCGTAGATGCCAGGCGAGGCGTGGCCCTGGAAGAACACCTGGTCGCCGCCGACGGCCTCGCCGCCGCCCCAGTCCTTGCCGCGGAAGAAGTGGTTGAAGCCGACTTCGTAGAGGCTGGCCGCGCTCGCGTAGGTGGCGATGTGTCCGCCCACACCGATCTCCGGGCGGTTGGCCCGGCTTACCATGATCGCGGCGTTCCAGCGCACGTAGGCCCGGATCCGTCTCTCGAGGTGCTCGTCCCCGGGGAACCACGGCTCGCGCTCGGGCGTGATCGTGTTGAGGTAGTCGGTGCTGCGCAGCGCCGGGACCCCGACGGCCTTCTCGCGGGCGCGTTCGAGCAGCTTCAGCATGAGGAAGCGGGCCCGGCCACGGCCGGCGCTGTCTACGACCGCGTCGAGGGACTCGAGCCACTCCGCGGTCTCGGCCGGGTCGATGTCCGGCAGCTGGCTTGGCAGGCCGTCGGTGATGACGCTGTACCGCTCGGTGGGGCTGTTGCTGGTGGTCACTCTGCTCCCTGGGTGTGGGTGCTCGTCCCGAGACGGGGGTGCCTCTCGGGAGGGGTTGCTCCCATCCTGCCCCCAATCGCCCGGTCGCCGCACCGGCACGTCGGTGCGCGAGGCTGCAGCGATGGAGACGACGCTGCTGACGGTGCGTACGGGCGGGGCCGAGGCCGTGCTGGACCTGACGGGATCGTGCCGGTCCTTCGTCGCAGGGCGGGGCGACGGACTGCTGCACGTCTTCGTCCCGCACGCGACCGCCGGTGTCGCGGTGCTGGAGCTCGGGGCGGGCTCCGACGCCGACCTGCTGCTGGCCCTGGCCGAGCTCCTCCCGGCCGACGACCGGTGGCGCCACCGGCACGGCTCGACGGGTCACGGCCGGTCGCACGTCCTCCCGGCCCTGGTGCCGCCTTACGCGAGCATCCCGGTGGTCGACGGTCAGCTCGCGCTCGGGACGTGGCAGTCGGTGGCGCTGGTCGACCTCAACCTGGACAACCCGGTCAGGCAGGTGCGGCTGTCGTTCCTGACGGGGTGAGCCGGGTGGATCGACGCACGGCCCGCCGCAGCATCGCCGGGACCACGCGCCGGTGGAAGGGGCGTACGAGAGCGAAGTAGCCGCGACCGGTCAGGCCGTGCAGCTGGACCACTGTGGCGAACTCCAACGAGTCGTCGACGATCCGCAGCACGCCCCGGAAGTCCAGGTGCCGGTCGTCGACCCCCAGGACCAGGGTGTCGTCCGTCCGGGACAGAGCATCGAACGGCGACGGCCCGGCGGACGTGGCCGTGTCGAGGCGCAGCGCGCGGGCCAGCACGTTCCGCACCGCCATGAGGCCGTCGACCCAACCGGGGGTGGAGTCCTCGACCAGCGTGCGGTGCCAGTCGGCGACGTCCCTGCTGGTGCCGCGCGGCAGGCGGACCACGAACGTGTCGGCGAAGTCCACCCGGGGAAGCGCTGCGGCCGTGAGAAGCACAGCTGGAGTATCGATCTCGCGCACCTGGCGTCGCCGCCCGACGGTCCCTACGGCCGCTCGGAGGAGCCGGATCCAGAGCGACCACCTCGCGGGGACCGCGGGCCCAACCCCGAGCGAGTGCTCGGCCCGGTCGAACGCGTCCTCGAGGACCGCGTCGTGGGCCCAGCGGATGGCGAGCGGCCAGAGCAGGATCATCGGCCCGTAGGCCCGACCCACCAGGACGTGGCGCAGGACCGACGCGCCGTCCCCGAGGTCGTCCACCTCGAGCGCGTGGGTCCCGTCGATCCCCGTCGGCCGCTCGAAGGTGAACTCCACCCGACGGCCTGGCTCGTGCGCGGTCACGGTGTAGCGCACGTCGTCATGCCCACCGGTCGAACCGGGCTCGAGGCCACGGTCGAGCACCATGGGCACCCACTGGGCGCCCGGCCACAGACGGTCGTCGGCCGAGGAGAGCGTCTCCAGGACCTCTCCGACCTGATCGGCTGAGGCACTGATGTGGCGTTCGTGGACGTTGCGCATGACCCACCCCGGCTTCTCCGTACGGCGGCGTACGGCCATGTCCGTACCGTAGCGTACGGGCATGCCCCCCCGTCAACGTCTCAGTCGTGAGGCCTGGGCCACAGCGGCGCTCGAGGCCCTGTCCGAGGGTGGGGTCTCGGCGATCGCCGTGGAGCCGCTGGCTGCCCGGCTGGGTGCCACGAAGGGCAGCTTCTACTGGCACTTCAGCGACCGGGACGAGCTGGTCCGCACGGCGCTGGAGCTCTGGGAGAGCCAGCAGACCGGCGCGGTGATCGAGGAGCTCGGCGCGATCAGCGACCCGGGCGAGCGCTTGCGCGCGCTGTTCAACCTCGTCCTCACCCATCCCGGTGGCGTCGACCCCGTGGTGGCGTTGTTCCGGGACGTCGGGCACCCGGAGGTCGCGGCAGCTCTCCGCCGGGTGACCAAGCGCCGGATCGACTACGTGACCGGCGAGCTCGAGGCCACGGGGATGAAGCGGGCCGAGGCTCGGCGCAGGGCGTCCATGGCGGTCGCTGCCTACGTCGGCTGGTGGCAGCTCAACGCGGTCCTGCCCGAGGACGCGCCGGTCGGGAACCGCGGGCGCAAGCACGCCGAGGTGCTCCGGCTCGTCATCGAGGCCCAGCTGAGCTGACCGTCAGGAAGGGGCGCGCGTGTGGGGGTCGGTCAGCTCGTGGCGCTCCCCGTCAGGGTCGGCGTGGACCAGGGCGGCGGTCAGCCGGGGCACCTCGTGCACGAGCCGGTGCTCGGCCTGCTCCGCGATCCGGTGCGCCTCGACCAGGGACAAGGTGCCGTCCACGACCACCTGGGCCTCGGCGCGCAGCGCGTGCCCGACCCAGCGCACGCGCACGTTCCCGAGCCGCAGCACCCCGGGAGTGCCGGTCAGCACGGACTCGACGTCGTCGAGGAGCGCCTCGTCCACCGCGTCCATGAGCCGCCGGTAGACCTGCCTGGCGGCGTCGCGCAAGACGAACAGGATGGCCAGAGTGATGAGCAGTCCGACGATCGGGTCGGCTCGCTCGAACCCGAGGGCGACGCCAGCGGCCCCGGCGACGACGGCGAGCGAGGTGAAGCCGTCCGTACGCGCGTGCAGGCCGTCCGCGACGAGTGCTGCCGAGCCGATCTCCCGACCCACCCGGATCCGGTAGCGGGCGACGGCCTCGTTGCCCAGGAAGCCGATCACGCCTGCTGCGGCGACGGCACCGACGTACTGCACGTCTGCGGGGTCGGCCAGCCGCCGGAGCGCGGTGTAGCCCGCAGCGGCCGCCGACAGCACGATGAACAGGACGACCACGATGCCGGCCAGGTCCTCCGCCCGGCCGTAGCCGTAGGTGTAGCGGCGGTTCGGCGGCCGCCGGCCGAGGGTGAAGGCGACCGCGAGGGGGATGGCCGTCAGTGCGTCGGCGAAGTTGTGCAGGGTGTCACCCAGCAGGGCGACGGAGCCGGTGAGGACGACGACGACCGCTTGGGCGAGGGCCGTCGCACCGAGGACGGCCAGCGACACCACCAGCGCCCGGATGCCCTTCGCGGACGTCTCGAGCGCGGCGTCGACCGAGTCAGCCGCGTCGTGGCTGTGCGGTGCCACCAGCGCCTTGAGGCGCCCCAGCAGGCCAGTCGGGTGGTCGTGCCCCTGGTCGTGCCCCTGGTCGTGGTCGCGGTCGGGGGCGGGGTTCACGGGCTGAGTCTGCTCCACCGGTGAGCGTCGAACCAGGCGCTTTGGAGCGTGGCACTTGCGCAGCGGGGGACGGTCCGGTGGACTACCCCTCGATGCGCCCCGTCGGGGCCGAAGGGGAAGGGGCACTCGTGAGCACGTCCGCGGACCACGCCGCACAGCGTGGCCTTGCCGAGAAGCTCGGGATCGAGCCCGGCATGGTCGTGCAGGTGGTCGGATCGGAGTCGCCCACGGGTGCTGCCGTCGACCAGGCCCTGCTCGACGACGTCGCCGCTCGCAGCGGCACCGAGCTGATCACGACGGACGACTCCGACGAGGTCGTCGACGTCGTGCTGCTCTGGTGGCGCGAGGGCGATGGCGACCTGGTCGACACCCTCGTCGACTCGCTGACCAACCTCGGCGACCACGGTGTGATCTGGCTGCTCACCCCCAAGGCTGGCCGCGACGGCCACGTGGAGCCCAGCGACATCGACGAGGCCGCCCCGACCGCAGGCCTCGCCAGCACGCGCAGCACCAGCGCGGCGCCGGAGTGGTCGGGCACCCGACTGGTGTCCCCGCGCTCCAGCAAGGGCGCGTCCCGCCGCTGACGCCCGCGCAGATCCGAAGGCTGCTGTCGCCAGAGGGACGCGCGGCGGTCGCGGCCGCCGAGGGGCTCGACCTGTCGGCGAACTCGCGGCTCCAGGCGGCACAGGCGGTCCGCGGCGCCGCCGGCCCGGAGCTCGGACCCCTCGCGCTCGAGCAGGCGCTGCTGAGGAGCCGCGCTCGAGCCAAGCACCCGCGCGGCGCCGAGCTCTGGTGGACCGGTCCCGCGCTGGAGCAGGCGACGTCGGCCGAGGTGGCCGCCTGGAGGGCGGCGCGGTTCGACGGTCCAGTGCTCGACCTGTGCTGCTCCGTGGGTGGCGACCTGCTGGCCCTACCAGAGGGTTCGGTCGGCGTGGACCTCGACGAGGCGCGGCTGCTCCTGGCGCGGGCCAACTCCGAGGTGCTGGGCCGCAGTGTCCCTCTGCTCTGCGCCGACGTCACCCGGCTGCTGCTGCCTCCCTCCGCGGACGTCTTCGTCGATCCGGGTCGACGGGCCGGCGCCCGGCGGGTGTTCGACCCCCGTGCCTACTCGCCGGCCCTCGCCGAGGTGCTGGCATGGCGGGAGCGGGTGCGGTCGCTGACGGTCAAGGTCGCGCCCGGCATCGACTACTCCGACCTCCCGGCCGACGTCGAGGTGGAGCTCGTCTCCCTGCGGGGAGAGGTGAAGGAGGCCGTCCTACGGGCCGGCGCGTCCCGGCAGGGCGCTGCCCGGTCGGCCAGCCTGCTGCCGGCGGGGGACGTGCTGGTCGACACGTCGGTCGCCGAGCCCCTCGTGCGGACACCGGGCCGGTGGCTGCTCGAACCCGACGGGGCCGTGGTCCGCGCCCACCTCGTCGAGCAGGTCGTCGCAGGAGTGGGGGGCTGGCTGCTCGACCGGACCATCGCCTACGTCAGCGCCGACCTGCCGACACCCACCCCCTTCGGCACCTGGTTCGAGGTCCTCGAGGTGATGCCGTTCGGGCTCAAGCCGCTGAGGCAGCGACTGCGCGCGTACGACGCCGGCCCGTTGGTCGTGAAGAAGCGCGGCACGGCGGTCGAGCCCGACGTCCTGCGGGCCAAGCTGAAGCTGACGGGAAGCCGAGAGGTGACGGTCGTGCTGACCCGCAGTGCGGGCAGGCAGATCGCGATGATCGTGCGGCGGGTGGCGGTCTCGGCGCCGGCCGGTTCAGCGTCGGAACCGGCCCAGCGCCCGCCCGACCCCCCCGGCCACCCCGGACAGGCCTCCGACCACCCCTGAAAGGCCGCTGACGGCCGAGGACAGTGCCGAGCCCCCCGGGAGCCCCGGCAGGTCGTCGAGCAGAGGAGCGAGCCGCAGCCACTGCTGGAGCTGCTGCACGTGGAGGCGACGGCTGATCAGGATGGCCGGCAGAGCGTGGCGCCCCGCGGCGGCGTCGAGCAGGTCCGCTGCGGCACCGCTCACCCCGACCCCGTCGTACGGGCCGGGCGGGACCCGGCTCGTCACCCAGCCTCCGTGCGGGTCCACGTCCGGACCGCTGGCGAACGCCCAGCCACCGGAGGGCGTCTGGGCCGAGAGCGCGATGTCGATGCCCGCCCTGCCCGCGACGTTCCCGGTGACGTCGATGAGCGCGCCGAGGCCGCGATCGAGCAGGTGGTCCGACGGCGCCGGGGCACCGCACGGGCCCAGGTCGAGGGCGTGCACGGCCAGCTCGAACGTGCCGGCGTGGACGAGCGAGAGGACCGGGAGCGGGCCGACCGTGGAGCGAGCGAGCGTACGGCCCCAGGTCTTCGCCTCGTTCCCGCCGAAGAACGCCTCGAGCCGGTCCCTCGCGGCCAGGACAGCCTCGATGATCTCCTGCTCGCTGTCGTTCCGGTGGGCGTCCACCAGCTGGTCGTGGCCCTCGTCGGGGGAGGAGGGCGGGCCGTCCCCACCGGTGCGGGCGCTCTCGAACACGGCGTCGACGACGCAGGAGTCGGGCCAGCTCCCCAGGTGGATCAGCAGCTCCTTGCCCGACAGGCCCGGGACCCGGGAGGGTCGGCTCAGGTCGGTCGACTCGGCGCGCACGACGTCGAGGAAGTGGTCCCACGCCAGGACCACCGCGTTCCCCAGCTCGTCGGGGTCGGTCTCGGACAGTCCGCACCGGTCAGGAGCCGGACGGGCTGCTGTGGCGACCATCCCGACCTCCTGCCCCCGACCGGCGAGCAGACACCAGCCAAGGACGATCCAGGTCGGCGGCTCCTGACAGCCCGCCTCCGACTGCCGCGAGCCCCCGTAGGCGTCCGTCGAGCGGTACTACTGTCCAGGAAGTGATCGCGCGCCGCGTCGGAGTTGCGGCGCACCTCGCCATCGGCGTGGTCGTCCTCGGCGGGGCCGCCTACGCGTTCGTCGCCGTCGTCGCGCACGTCTTCGCAGATCCCCAGGACGCCGGAGTGCTCAGTGCGCTCATCTCGCTGTACCTGCTGACCAACATCGTCGGACCGGGGGTGTTCACGCCGCTGGAGCAGCAGACGATTCGGGCTGTGAGCGCGGCGCAGCTCCATGACCAGGACCTGCAACCCGTGATCCGCAGGTCGGCCGTGCTCGCGTTGTGGTGGGCCACCGGGGTGGGGCTGCTCGTGCTGGCGAGCTGGCCGCTCGGGCTGGACCGGGTCCTCGACGGCAGGGCCGTGCTGCTCGCCTCCCTGATCGCGGGGATCGTGGGCTCTGGCTCCGCGTACTGGGCCCGGGGGGTCCTTGGTGGGCAGCAGCGCTTCCGGGCCTACGCCAGCACCTACTACGTGGAGGGGGCCGTACGGCTGGTGCCGTGCCTGGTCCTGCTCGTACTGGGGGTCCATGCGCCCGAGCCGTACGCGTTCCCGCTGGCCTTGGGGTCGCTGGTCGCCGCCCTGGGGGTCGCCCGCCTGCTGCGTGCACCCGCCTCGTCCGGCGGCCCGGCCGGGACCCACCACATGGGACGTTCGTTGTCCCTGTTGGTCGCCGCCGCCCTCCTGAGCCAGACCATGGCCAACCTCGCGCCCGTCGTGGTCACCTACCGGTCCCAGGACGACCTGGTCGGGGCTGCGGTGTTCGGCTCGACGTTCGTCCTCGCCAGGATCCCGTTGTTCGTCTTCGCCGCCGTGCTGGCGACGCTCCTTGCGAGCCTCACGAAGGCGGCGGCCCGCGGAGACCGCGACGAGCTGCGCCGGCAGCTGTCGAGGGCCGCCTGGCTCGTGGCGCTCGTCGGCGCCGCCGGGGTGCTGGGCGCGGTGCTGGTGGGACCGTGGGCCGCCGAGGTGCTGTTCAGCGCAGCCGTACCTCCGTCGGTGCTGACCCTGGGCGCGCTGGCCTTCGCCACGCTGCTCATGATGCTTGCCCTGCTCGTCCAGGCAGCCCTCGTGGCCCTCGGCCGCCCTTCGGCTGGAGTGCGGGCGTCGCCGTCTTCGTCGTCCTGCTGGCCTTGCCCGTAGCGCCGATCACCGCGGCGCTGCTGGCTCAGCTGGCGGGGCCGGCCACGGTGGTGGCGATCCTCACCGCGGACGTGCTGCGCGCCACCCGCTCGCCTGCCCCGGTGCGGGCTCGCTGACGCCGGACAGCGTGCGGGCTGCTGTGGCTACCATCTCGACCTCCTGCCCCTGACCCACGAGGAGACACCGGACATGACGATCCACGTCGGCGACCAGGCACCTGACTTCGAGCTCCCCGACCAGGGACGCCAGCAGGTCCGCCTCTCGTCGTTCCGGGGCCAGAAGAACGTCGTCATCGTGTTCTACCCCCTCGCCTTCACCGGCACCTGCCAGGGCGAGCTGTGCGCGATCCGCGACACCATCGAGGACTTCAGCTCGGGTGACGTGCAGACGCTCGCCATCAGCTGCGACAGCACGGCGGTCGCAGCGAAGTGGGCAGCGGAGCAGGGCTACACGTTCCCCCTGCTCGCCGACTTCTGGCCGCACGGCCAGGTCGCGAAGTCGTACGGCGTGCTGGACGAGGCCTACGGGCTCGCCCTGCGGGGCACCTTCATCGTCGACAAGCAGGGCAAGGTCGCCTACCAGGTCGTCAACGGCATCCCGGACGCCCGCGACCTCGAGGAGTACCGCACGGTCCTGCGCACGCTCTGAGTCCGGCCCGCCGCTAGCCTGGGCTCGCGGGACCCATGGCTCAGTTGGTAGAGCAGCGCCCTTACAAGGCGAAGGTCGGCAGTTCGAGTCTGTCTGGGTCCACGAGCGGCGGCGGGGCGGTGCTCGCCTGCCTTCGGCGGGTGCTGGCCTAGCCTTCGGCGGGTGACCGCCCGCCTTCGGCGGGGTGCTGGCCTAGCCTTCGGCGGGTGACCGCCCGACTCCACGACGTCGTCAGCGTTCTCGAAGACCTCTACCCCCCGTCGCTCGCGGAGTCGTGGGACGCCGTCGGGCTGGTCTGCGGCGACCCCGACGCGGGAGTCCGCCGGGTCCTGTTCGCCGTCGACCCCGTGGCCGCGGTGGTGGACGAGGCCGTCGACGGGGGCTTCGACCTGCTCGTCACCCATCACCCGCTCTGGCTGAAGGGCACGACCTCCGTCGCGGCGACCACGCCGAAGGGGCGCGTCGTGCACCGGCTGCTGTCCGCCGGGTCGGCGCTGCACGTGGCCCACACGAACGCCGACAGCGCCTCTCCTGGGGTGTCCGACGCACTGGCCGCGCTGTTCGAGCTGCGCGACCTCCGGCCGCTGTCACCCTCACCGGTGCCGCTCGACAAGCTGGTGGCCTTCGTCCCGGTCGAGGCGGCGGACCGGCTGCTCGACGCGCTGTCGGCCGCGGGTGCGGGGGCCATCGGCGATTACGAGCGGTGCGCCTGGACGACCGTCGGCACGGGCACCTTCCGACCGCTGGCCGGTGCCTCGCCGGCTGTCGGTACGGTCGGTCGGGTCGAGCTCGTCGGGGAGGCCCGGCTCGAGGTGGTCCTGCCGCGGTCCTCGCGGGGCGAGGTGCTCGCGGCCCTGTTCGCCGCGCACCCGTACGAGGAACCGGCGTACGACCTGCTGGAGCTCGCGGCGACCCCGGGGGTCGCCGGCGGGCCGGGGCTCGGGCGGGTGGGGACGCTGCCCGCGCCGATGCCGCTCGGCGAGCTGACCGCTCTCGCGGCGAGAGTCCTGCCCGCAACGGCCTGGGGGGTCCGGGCGACCGGGGACCCGGACCGGATCGTGCGGAGCCTCGCGGTCTGCGGCGGGTCGGGGGACGGCCTGCTGAAGGCGGCGGCCGCCGCCGACGCCTACCTCACCGCTGACCTGCGCCACCACCCGGCGAGCGAGGCGCCCGAGGGGCTGGCCCTGCTCGACGCTGCGCACTGGGCGACCGAGTGGCCGTGGCTCGCCGAGGCCGCAGGCCGGCTCGCGCGCCGAACTACGGTGGAGACCGTCGTCTCGACGCGGGTCACCGACCCCTGGACGCACTCTGCGAGGAGCCACACCACATGAAGGCCGACCCGTTCGTCCAGCTCCGACTGCTCGAGCTGCAAGGGCTCGACAGCGCCCTCGACCGGTTGAGGCACAAGCGGGCGACGCTTCCCGAGATCGCCGAGATGCGACGCCTCGACGGCCTGGTCGACGCATTGCGTGATGCGGTCGTGCGCGCCGAGACCGAGGGTTCGGACCTCGCCCGCGAGCAGGCGAAGTTCGAGCGCGAGATCGAGCAGGTGCGCAGCCGCAAGGACCGCGACTCCGAGCGGCTCGCGTCCGGCGCGATCAGCGTCGCCAAGCAGCTGCAGGACCTGGAGCACGAGATCGCGACCCTCTCCCGCCGGCAGTCCGACCTCGAGGACGGCGAGCTCGAGGTCATGGAGCGGGCGGAGACCGCCGCCGCAGAGCTCGCCGAGCTGACCGGGCGGCGTTCCGAGCACCTGGCGGGCCGGGCTGAGGCCGAGGTCGCCCGCGACGCCGCTTTCGTGCAGATCGACGCCGAGGTCGAGCAGACGACCAGTCAGCGCGCGGAGCTGGTCGCCACGCTCCCTACTGACCTGCTGGGGCTCTACGAGAAGCTCCGAGCGTCCGAGGGCGGTGTCGGTGCCGGTGAGATCGCCCGAGGGCGCTGCGGAGGCTGCCACCTCGACCTGATGAACAATGAGAAGTCGGCCATCCGTACGGCCGCCGTCGACGAGGTCCTCCGACACGAGGAGTGCGGGCGCATCCTGGTGCGCACGGCCGAGAGCGGGCTGTGAGCTCAGCGGGAGCAGGCGTCCCGCCAGGAGGCAGCCGCCGGCTGATCGTCGAGGCCGACGGCGGGTCGAGGGGCAACCCGGGCCCCGCCGGCTTCGGCGCGGTCGTGCTGGACGCCGTGACGGGCGAGGTCCTCGCCGAGCGGGCCGCGGGCATCGGGCGGGCCACGAACAACGTCGCGGAGTACGGCGGCCTGATCGCCGGGCTCACGGCGGCGCTCGAGCTGGACCCGGCCGAGCTCGAGGTCCGCATGGACTCCAAGCTGGTCGTCGAGCAGATGAGCGGCCGCTGGCAGGTGAAGCACCCGGCCATGAAGCCGCTCGCGGCAGAGGCGTCCGCCCTGGTCCGGCGCCTGCCGAGGGTCCGCTTCTCATGGATCCCCCGGGCGCAGAACTCCCACGCCGACCGGCTGGCCAACGAGGCCATGGACGCAGCGGCTCGCGGTGACGTGTGGCGCGGCGGGGGTGACAGCGGTCCGGCTGATGCCGCTGACACGTGGCTCGCGAAGCACGAGCCAACTGCTTCGCTCGTGGCCGCCCCGGCCGCGCTGCTGCAGAACCGCTTGTCCGGCTGGATGGACCCGGCCGCGCCGCCCACGACGACGCTGCTGCTGCGTCACGGGCAGACGGTCCTGTCGATCGAGAAGCGCTTCTCCGGGGTGGGAGAGCAGGAGCTGACCGAAGTGGGCCGGTCGCAGGCGGCCGCCGCTGCCGCGCGGCTCGCGTCCAGCGGTGCCGTCGCCGTGGTGAGCAGCCCGGTCCGCCGCGCCCAGCAGACCGCGAGCGCCGTGGCGCAGGTGCTGGGCCTCGAGGTGGACGTGGAGGAAGGGCTGAGGGAGACCGACTTCGGCGACTGGGAGGGGCACACGTTCGGCGAGGTAAAGGCGAAGTGGCCGAGGGAGCTCGACGCGTGGCTGGCTGACACCGCCGTCGCACCGCCGTTCGGCGAGAGCTTCGCCGACACCGCGATCCGTGTCCGTCAGGCGCGGGACCGGGTGCTCAGCAGCTACGGCGGCAAGCGCGTCGTCGTGGTCAGCCACGTCACCCCGATCAAGACGCTGCTCCGCCTGGCCCTGGACGCCCCACCGAGCGCGCTCTACCGGATGCACCTCGACCTCGCGTGCCTGTCCGAGGTCCAGTGGTTCGCCGACGGGCCGGCCGTGGTGCGGTCGCTGAACGACACCGCTCACCTGCCCGTCTGACGCGCGCCGTTCAGGTTGATGCGGTTCCGGGTTCAGAAACCCCGCCCCGCGTGCCGACACACAAGGCATGGACGCTCTCGAGATGCTCGCCGCTGAGGTGTACGGGGACGTCGCGATCACCGAGGTGATCCGTCCTGCCGCCGTGCTCCCGGAGGAAGCGGCTCGCGTGGTGCTCGTCGAGCTCGCCTACCGCGACGTCCGCTCCGGTGGCTGCTGGTCCAGCAGCCCGACGCTGTGGCAGCGCTACGACCGCCCGTGGAACGGGGCAGGAGTGACCGTCCCCGGTGACTCGCTCCTGCTGGGCAGCCTCCAGGTCAGCTACGGCACGCCCACCCGCTACGCCATCACCATCTACCGCGCGACCATCACGACGGCTGGGACGCAGAGCGGCTGGTCGGTCGAGGCGATGTGCGACGAGGCGCTGGGCTTCGGCGGCTACAGCCTGGCCGAGTGCCCGCGAGCCGACCTCAAGCCGCCGCCGCGGCCGTTCCGCATGGGGACCTAGCCGCCGACTGCGCCCGGCTAGCGTCCGGCCTCGGCCAGGATGCCCAGCAGGTACTCGCCGTACCCGCTCTTGCGCAGCGGCTCGGCGAGCGCTCGGAGCTGGTCGTCGTCGATGAGCTCGTGGCGCCAGGCCACTTCCTCCAGGCAACCGATCTTCAGGCCCTGTCGCTGCTCCACGACCTGGACGAACTGCCCGGCCTGCAGGAGCGCCTCGTAGGTCCCGGTGTCCAGCCAGGCGGTGCCGCGGTCCATGACAGCGACCTCGAGCCGCCCCTGGTAGAGGTAGACCTGGTTGACCGTGGTGATCTCGAGTTCGCCGCGGGAGCTGGGCTGCACCTCGGCAGCGATGTCGAGCACGTCGTTGTCGTAGAAGTAGAGCCCCACCACGGCGTAGGCCGAGCGTGGAACGACCGGCTTCTCCTCAATCGAGACCGCACGTCGCTGCTCGTCGAACTCCACCACGCCGTACCGCTCGGGATCGGCGACGTGGTAGGCGAACACGGCGCCGCCGTCGACGTCGCGGTAGCGCTGGAGCTGCTCGCCGAATCCCGGTCCGTAGAAGATGTTGTCGCCGAGGGCCAGGGCCACCTTGTCCTGTCCGACGAAGTCGCGCCCGATGAGGAAGGCCTCGGCGAGGCCGTTCGGGGCCGCCTGGACGGCGTAGGAGAACGCGCAGCCGTACTGCGACCCGTCGCCGAGGAGGCGCACGAATTGCTCCTGGTCCTGCGGGGTGGTGATGATCAGGATCTCGCGGATGCCGGCCAGCATCAGCGTCGAGATCGGGTAGTGCACCATCGGCTTGTCGTAGATCGGGAGGAGCTGCTTCGAGACGGCCTGGGTGATCGGGTAGAGCCGGGTGCCCGAGCCGCCCGCGAGCACGATGCCTTTCACGCTGGCCTCCTCAAGGTGCTGCTCCTGATGGTGCGGGCCGGTCGGTCGTCGCTGCGGCCTCGGCCTCGAGGTAGTCCGCGAGGGCTTCCCGCCAGTCCCGCATGCTGACGCCGACCCGGTCGAGCGAGCTGAGGTCGAGAGCGCTGTACGGCGGGCGGGGAGCCGCCTGGGACGCCTTTTCGAGGTACTGCGCTGTCGTGATCGGCACGATGGTGCAGTCCGTGCCTGTCACGGCGGCTGCGGCGAAGGCCGCCCAGGACACGACGTCACCGGCCCCGGTCGCGTGGTAGGTGCCGTAGGGGGCGTCCCCGTCGACCAGGGCGAGCAGGGCCCTCGCGAGATCGACCGCGTAGGTGGGGCGCCCGACCTGGTCGTCCACGACGGTCAGCTCGGGACGGTCAGCCGCGAGCCGCCTCATCGTGCGGACGAAGTTCGGCCCGTCGCCGAAGACCCAGCTCGTGCGCACGACGTAGTGCCGCGGAGCCAGGTGCGCCGCCATCTCGCCGGCTGCCTTGGTCGCTCCGTAGGCACCCTGGGGGTCGAGTGTCGCGTCGACCGGGATGGGGGCGGTGTGGTCACCGCGGAAGACGTAGTCGGTGCTGACGTGGACGAGCGGCACATCGAGCCGACGGGCGTGCCAGGCGAGGTGGAAGACGCCCGTAGCGTTGACGTCCCAGACGGTGGGCAGTCGGTCGAGCTGCTCGGCCGGGTCGACGGCCGTCCAGGCGGCAGCGTTGACGACTGCCGTGATGCCGTCCCAGTCGAGCGCCGCCACCGACTCGCGGGAGGTCAGGTCGACCGCGGGGACGTCGACGAAGCGAGCGGAGGGGACGAGGTCCTGCAGTGCCCGGCCGAGCTGACCCCCGGAGCCCACCACGAGCAGCGTCACGCCGTCACCGGCGTGACCTCGGACAACGGGGGGTTCTTGGCGTCTCTGTCGCTGAGGACCATCTGGTCGCGGGGGAGCGGCCAGGAGATCGCGAGGTCGGTATCGAACAGGTCCACGGCCGGATAGCTCCCGCCGGGGCGCCAGTGCTCGGTGACGAGGTAGCTGTAGACGGTGTGGGGCTCGAGGGTGCAGAACGAGTTGCCGCACCCGCGCGGGACGAAGATGGCCGAAGCGGGGGTGAGCTCGAAGGTCTCGACCCGGCCGAAGCCATCGCCGTCGCGGAGGTCCACGATCGCGGCGAAGACGGCGCCCGAGGCGGGGGAGATGTACTTCTCCCACGGCTCGGCGTGGATGCCGCGTGTCACGCCTGCCTGCTCGTTGTAGGAGACGTTGTTCTGCACCGCCTCCAGACGCGGCAGTCCGAGGGCCTCGAGCTTCTCGCGCTGGTAGCTCTCCTTGAACCACCCTCGGCTGTCGCCGTGCACGTCCAGGGTGACGCGGAAGAGCCCGTCGATGCTGGTCTCGTCGACCGCGAGGGCGCTCATCGGCCGAGCTCGGCGTACTTGCGCTCGGTGGCGTCCTTCTGCGGGCGCCACCACGCCTCGTTGTCGCGGTACCACTCAAGGGTGGCGGTGAGGCCGTCGCGGAAGGTCGGGTAGGTGGGCGCCCAGCCGAGCTCGGCTCGCAGCTTCGAGGCGTCGATCGCGTAGCGCATGTCGTGCCCGGGCCGGTCGCTCACGTGGTCGTAGGCGTCCCGCGGCTGGCCAGCCAGCTCGAGCAGCAGTTCCACGACGCCCTTGTTGTCGTGCTCGCCGTCGGCGCCGATCAGGTAGGTCTCACCTGACCGCCCGCCGTCGACGATCGCCCAGACCGCGCTGTTGTGGTCGTCGACGTGGATCCAGTCGCGGACGTTCTCGCCCTTGCCGTAGAGCTTGGGCCGGATCCCGTCGAGCAGGTTGGTGATCTGCCGCGGGATGAACTTCTCGACGTGCTGGTAGGGCCCGTAGTTGTTGCTGCAGTTGCTGATCGTGGCGGTGATGCCGAAGCTGCGCACCCACGCCCGCACGAGCAGGTCGCTGCCGGCCTTCGTCGCGCTGTAGGGGCTGGACGGGTTGTAGGGCGTCGACTCACGGAACCTCTCGGGGTCGTCGAGCTCGAGGTCGCCGTAGACCTCGTCGGTGCTGATGTGGTGCAGGCGGACCTCGTGTCGTCGCACGGCCTCGAGGACCGCGAACGTGCCCAGCACGTTCGTCGTCACGAACGGCGACGGGTCGTGGAGGGAGTTGTCGTTGTGCGACTCTGCGGCGAAGTGCACGACGAGGTCGCAGTCGCGCACGAGCCGGTCCAGCAGGGCGGTGTCGGTGATGTCCCCGTGGACGAACTCGATGTCGCCCTCGACCGAGGCGAGACTGGCGCGGTTGCCGGCGTAGGTCAGCGCGTCGAGGACGACCACCTGGACCCCGGGACGGTGACGCAGGGTCCAGTGCACGAAGTTGGCGCCGATGAAGCCGGCGCCTCCGGTGACGAGTACTCGCAAGAGCGTGACCCCTCGTCGACGGGACTGCCTGTCGCACGGTCACGCTAGCGGGCGGGCGGGCGGGCGGGGCGGCGTACCCTTCGCGTGGGACGAGTCGGCCGGACGGTCGCGGCACTCTCCAGGTGTCGAGGAAAGTCCGGGCTCCACAGGGCAGGGTGGTCGGTAACACCGACCCGGGGTGACCCGCGGGAAAGTGCCACAGAGAAGAGACCGCTGCTGCTCCGCCCTCGGGCGGGACGGCAGCAAGGGTGAAACGGTGCGGTAAGAGCGCACCAGCGCCCGGGGTGACCCGGGCGGCTCGGCAAACCCCACCCGGAGCAAGGTCAAGAGGGACCGGTCCGCCGGTCCTGCGCAGGCGCTCGAGGGCTGCCCGCCCGATGCCTGCGGGTAGACCGCACGAGGCCACCGGCAACGGTGGTCCCAGATGGATGGCCGTCGCCCGGACCTCGGTCCGGCGCACAGAACCCGGCTTATAGGTCGACTCGTCCCCCCTAGACCCTCTGACGTGCGCTTTCAGTCGCCGACGGCCTTCCCGGTCCCCGGTGAGTCCGCAGGAGCGCCGAGCATGGAGTCGATCGACCGTGGGGTCGCGGCTACGAACGCCCCGTGGAGCGGCCCTTCGGAGGTGCCGACCATCAGGTCGGGGCGTACGCGGCCTCGATCAGGCCCGCAACCTCCCCGGCCTCGTTGGCGCCGACCACCCGCCGCCACCGAGGACGGGGGCGGTCTGCCGCACCGCCGGGTGACGCTGGCAGACAGGAGTTGCTCTGAAGGGCGTGAAGGGGCAGGGTGCGCATGACGTCGTGATCTGGATCACACCGCGGCGCTGGCCCCGCGCGGTGTGCGCGAGCCTCCACTGACCCGGAAGCAACCCGATGGACGCCAGCAAGCTCGATGCGGTCCTGCAGCAGGGCGTCGACAGCGGCGCCCTACCCCACGCGACGGCGGTGGCCGCCGACCGTGATCTACGAGGGCGCTTCGGGCATGCGCGTCGCGGGCGGCGACGATCCACTCACCGTTGACACGCACTACCGGATCATGTTGAAGACCAAGATGATCGTGACCGCGCAGCGCTGCGGCAGGTGGAGGCCGCAACCTCGATTTCGACGCCGGTCGAGCAGTACTGCCCGCAGTTCGCCGACCTGCAGGTGCTCGAAGGCTTCGACGGTGACACGCCGCGGCTGCGCCCGGTGGCGAGCAAGGCCACCGTGAAGCAGCTCATCACCCACACCGCCGGCGTCAGTTACTGGTTCTGGAACGCCGACCTGGTGCGCTGGGAGGCCGCCACCGGCACCCCCAACGTTCTCTCCGGTTCCAAGGTCATCTTCGGCGCCCCGTTGGTCGCCGATCCTGGCACCCGGCTGGAGTACGGCATCAGCACCGACTGGCTCGGCCAGGTCGTGGAGGCTGTGAGCGGCCGCGCGCTGGACGTCGCGGTGAAGGAGGCCGTGACCGGGCCGCTGAGGATGGGGGAGACCGAGTTCGCCCCGAGCGATGCGCAGCGCGCCGACCTGACCCCCGTGCACCTCAACGGCACCGACGGCACCTGGGCGCCGAGCGAGATGGAGCTTCCGGTGGGGCCGGAGTACTGGGCCGGGGGACACGGCCTGCACTCCACTCCGCGTGATTACCTGACGTTCCAGCGTGCGCTGCTCGGGGGCGGACAGCTCGACGGGACCCGGATCCTGTCGGAGCAGACGGTGGAGGCGGCTTTCACCAACCAGATCGGCGACCTGGACTTCCCGGCGTCGTTCGAGACGGCCGCCCCCGACTCGACCGCGTCCTTCACCGCCGGGCTGGACTGCAAGTGGAGCTACGGGCTGCTGCTCAACAACAAGGACATCCCCGGCCGCCGCCGCGCCGGGAGTGGCGCCTGGGCAGGGCTTTGCAAAACCTACTTCTGGGTGGACCGCCCGGCTGGCGTCACGGGTGCGGTCTACACGCAGTTCCGGCCGTTCGTCACGCCTGAGGCAGTCGAGGTCTACAGCGACTTCGAGACGGCTCCGTACGCGCGCTGCAGCGACGGCGTCAGCCGTCTGCGCGCCCCGAGATGCGGCGGCGGGCCGCGTACGTGGTCAGGCTCCCGCTCCGCCGCCGCTCACGCCATCGCAGCGTGGATGCGGGGGACGGACAAGGCAACCGTCACCTGAGGCGGCGGATCGCATGCCGGGGCTCGGGCCCTGCCCGCTGTACGCTGCGCCTCGCTGAGCACCGCTCGAGGAGGCCATCGTGGAGCTGTCCGACATCCCGCACGTCGGTATGGACGCCCGGATCGGTCTGCGGGTCACCGCGCTGGAGCCCGACCGCCTCACCGCGGTGCTCGAGGTGACTCCCGAGCTGCTCGACGAGACCGGCACGCTGCACCGCGGCGTCATCAGCACGGCCGTCGAGACCGCTGCCAGCGTGGCCGGAGCCGCCTGGTTCGCCGGCCGGGGCAACGTCGTCGGAGTAAGCAACACGACCTCGCACTTCGCGTCCACCGCTGACGGGCGCGTCGACGTGATCGCTCTGCCGGTCGCCCGGCTGGACGACCGGCAGCTGTGGGCCGTCAGGGTCCTGTCAGGAGAACTCCTGCTGGCTCAGGGCAAGGTGGCGCTGGCGAACGTCCCGGACGCGAACGTGCTCGGCGGCTAGCCACTGCAGTCGGTCACGAGACGTTCCACAGATGTCTTGACAAGGGCCCTACGGGGCTCCGGTCGATCGCTGAGGTCCTCACGTCCTTGCGCGAGCGCGGAGGAGTCACCGGAATGCTCACCGGCTGCGCCGCAGGCGACGCCGGTGAGGCGGTCGTGTTGCGCGTCAGCGACTGTCCGCTCCCCCGCCGGGACGCCAGCGCGCGTGCCGGGAGGCCGTGGCAGTCTCGCGGAGCAGCTGCAAGCGCGGTCGGGGCCCGTCGGTCCGCCCGCTCTGGGGCTGGCGACTCCCCGCTGCGAACGGCAGGGGCCACGTCGCGCCGGGCCCGCTGTAGTCCTGCTCCGCCGCGGCGTGGAGCGTCCACTGCGGGTCGTACAGGTGCGGGCGTCCGAGCGCGCACAGGTCAGCCCGCCCGGCGAGCACCAGGCTGTTGACGTCGTCGTAGGACGAGATGGCCCCGACCGCGATGACCGCCACCGGCAGCCCGAGCCGGGTCAGCTCGTTGCGGATGCGGTCGGCGTAGGGCGTCTGGTAGCTGCGGCCGAACGCCGGACGCTCCTGCTGAACGACCTGCCCGGTGGAGACGTCGACGGCGTCCACGCCGTGCTCGGCGAACGCGCGGGCGACCGCCACTGCGTCCTCGGCGTCCATGCCGCCGTCGTACCAGTCGGTGGCCGAGATGCGGACGCTGGTGGGCCGCGGCGCCGGCCAGACGGCCCGTACTGCGTCGAAGACCTCGAGCGGGAAGCGCAGCCGGCCCACCAGGTCGCCGCCGTACTCGTCGGTGCGCTGGTTGGTCAGCGGCGACAGGAAGCTCGACAGCAGGTAGCCGTGGGCGCAGTGCAGCTCGAGCAGGTCGAAGCCGCAGCGGGCTGCCCGGTGCGCCGACGCGACGAACTGCTCTCTCACCTCGTCCATCTCGGCGCGGGTCATCTCGCGCGGGACCTGATTGCGGTCGGAGTAGGGGAGCGGTGACGGCCCGACGAGCGGCCAGTTTCCTTCCAGGAGCGGCTCGTCCATGCCCTCCCACATCAGCCGGGTCGAGCCCTTGCGGCCGGAGTGACCGAGCTGCACGCCGATCGCTGCGCGCGACTGCTCGTGCACGAAGTCGACAATCCGCCGGTAGGCCTGCTCCTGCTCGTCGTCCCAGAGGCCGGTGCACCCGGGCGTGATCCGGCCCTCGGGGCTCACGCAGACCATTTCGGTCATGACCAGGCCGGCCCCGCCGAGCGCCTTGCTGCCGAGGTGCACCAGGTGGAAGTCGGTCGGTCTCCCGTCGACCGCGCTGTACATGTCCATCGGCGAGACGACGACGCGGTTGTGCAGGGTGAGGCTGCGCAGTCGCAGCGGCTGGAACATCGGCGGCCCGACCGGCTCGCCGAGCTGGTTGGCGAAGTCGGCGTCCACTGCAGCGACGAACTCGGGGTCGCGCAGCCGCAGGTTGTCGTAGGTCACTCGTCGGCTGCGCGTCATGATGTTGAACGCGAACGGCAACGGGTCCTGGTGCAGGTACTGCCCGAGGTTCTCGAACCACTCGAGGCTGGCCTGGGCCGCCCGCTGGGTGCTGACGACGACCGGCTTGCGCTCCGCCTCGTAGGCGTCCAGCGCCGCCCGGACGTCGGGCTGCTCGTGAAGGCAAGCGGCTAGGGCGAGCGCGTCCTCCATCGCCAGCTTCGTGCCCGAGCCGATCGAGAAGTGGGCCGTGTGCGCCGCGTCGCCCAGCAGGATGACGTTGCCGGCGCTCCACGTCTCGTTGCGCATCGTGGTGAAGCTGATCCACTTGCTGTTGTTGGCCCTCACCTCGTGGCCGCCGAGGAGGTCGTCGAACACCTCACGGACGCGTGCGATCGAGGCGTGGTCGCTGACGCCGGGCCCGACGACGTCAGCGGCGAGCGCGTCGAACCCGGCACGGCGCCAGACGTCATCGTGCATCTCGACGATGAAGGTGCTGCCGGTCTCGTCGTACGGGTAGGCGTGGACCTGCATGACGCCCCACGGCGTCTCGCGCACGTCGAAGGTGAACGCGTCGAAGACCCGGCTGGTCCCGAGCCACATGAAGTGGCAGCTGCGCACGTCCGGTTGCGGGCGGAAGGCGTCGGCGTACTTCGTTCGGATGGCGGAGTTGACGCCGTCCGCAGCGACCACCAGGTCGTACGTCGCGGAGAGCTGGTCGACGTCAGGCGCCTCGGCGCAGAAGAGCACCTCGACGCCGAGGTCGGCGCAGCGCTCTTGGAGCACCTGCAGCAGGCGGCGCCGGCTCATCGCAGCGAACCCGTGCCCGCCTGAGGTCACGACCTGTCCGTGGTAGTGGACGTCGATGTCGTCCCACCGTGCGAACTCGCCTTGCATGCGTGCGTACACGACCGGGTCGGCTAGCTCGATGCCGCCCAGCGTCTCGTCGGAGAACACGACGCCGAAGCCGAACGTGTCGTCGGGGGCGTTGCGCTCCCACACGGTGATCCCGTGCGCCGGGTCGAGCTGCTTGCAGAGGGCGGCCAGGTACAGGCCGCCCGGTCCGCCGCCGACGACCGCGATGCGCAAGCTCATGATGGTCCTTCGGAGTGGGTGGAGGCAGCGGCGAGGGCCGGGCCGGTGGAGCGCAACCGGAAGCGCTGCAGCTTGCCGGTCGGCGTCTTGGGCAGCTCGTCGACGAAGGTGACGGTGCGCGGGTACTTGTACGGCGCCAGGGTCGACTTGACGTGGGCCTGGAGGCGCAGCGCCAGCGCTTCCTCGGCCTCGACGCTCGGGGCTCGTACGATGAACGCGGCCACGCGCTGTCCCCGCTCGACGTCCGGCAGGCCGACGACAGCGCACTCGAGCACCTCGTCGCAGGCCAGCAGCACCGCTTCGACCTCCGGCCCCGCGATGTTGTAACCGGCGGAGACGATCATGTCATCGCTGCGCGCCTGGTACCAGAAGTAGCCGTCCTCGTCGCGCACGAAGGTGTCGCCCGTGATGTTCCAGCCGTCCTGGACGTAGACCTGTTGGCGGTCACCACGCAGGTACCTGCAGCCGGTCGGGCCCTTGACCGCGAGCCGCCCCGGCACCCCTGGTGGCGTCTCGCGGCCCTCGGCGTCGAGCGTCGTCGCGACGTAACCCGGAACCGCCTGGCCGGTGGAGCCGGGCCGCACGTCGTCATCGGCACTGGCCACGAAGATGTGCAGCATCTCGGTCGAGCCGATCCCGTCGATGATCTTCACTCCGGTGGCTGCGTGGACGGCCTCCCACGTCGCCCGGGGCAGCGTCTCGCCGGCCGACACCAGCCGCCGCGCCCCGCGCAGGCGGTCTGCCTTGCCCTCGGCGAGGATGGCGCGGTAGGCCGTCGGCGCGGTCGACAGGACGGTGACGCCGTGCTCGGCCACGGCGTCGGCAAGCTCCCCCGGCGTTGCCTTCTCCAGCAGCAGGCTCGAGGCGCCCGCGTGCAGTGGGAAGATCAGCGACGATCCGAGCCCGAAGGTGAAGGCCAGCGGCGCCGAGCCGGCGAAGACGTCGCTCTCCCGAGGCGCAAGCACGTGCCGGCTGAAGGTCTCCGCGCTCGCCAGCACGTCGCCGTGCGTGTGCATGGTGACCTTCGGCACGCCCGTGGTCCCGGAGGTGGCCGCGAGGAGGGCGACGTCGCCGGCGGCGGTGTCGACGTCGGAGAACCCGGTCGGACAGGCGGCGGCCAGCACGACGAGGTCGTCGTCGGTGCTCCCGCCGCAGGGCAGGATCCGCAGGCCCGGTGCGACGTCCTCGCGCGCCGCCTGCAGCTCGTCCAGCAGGCGGCTGTCACACACCGCCAGGTCAGGCTCCACCAGGCGGCACAGGGTGCTCAGCTCGGTGCGCCGCAGCATCGGCATGGTGAGCGCCACGACGCCGCCGGCCTTGAGCACGGCCAGCCAGACCACGACGGTCCACGGGTTGTTCGGGGCGCGCACGAGGACCCGGTTCCCGGGCACGAGTCCCAGGTCGACCAGCACCTGCGCGACCTGGTCGGCCCGGTCCAGCAGATCGCCGTAGGACCACTGCGTCTCGGGGGTGAGCAGGGCAGGCCGGTCGCGGCCGAGCCGGGCGACGGTGTCGGACAGCAGTCGGCTCGCCGCGTTGACCCGCGGCGGCTCGTCGACGCCTGGGACGGGCAGGAACTCGGGCCACTGCTCGGGCAGCGGCAGGCTGTCGCGGCAGAACGGGTCGACGTGGGCGCTGGCGGACGGGTCCATCAGGCCTCCCCGGCAAGCGGCTTGTCTGCTCTTCCTGTGACGCTCGTCAGTGAAACACGATACAACGGCTCGGCGCTAGGGTGCTCCGGTGACGAGCGACGCCCGCCCCGGCCGCGGCCCGCAGCCGCGCTCGCTCATCGTCACCGTCTTCGGCGCCTACGCGCGGGAGACCGGCGGCTGGCTGTCCGTCTCGGCCGTCGTGCGCCTGCTCGGCGAGCTCGACGTCGACGAGGCAGCGGTCCGCTCGTCGGTGTCCCGGCTCAAGCGCCGGCAGCTGCTCGTGCACGAGCGCCGCAGCGGTGTCGTCGGCTACGCGCTCTCGCCGCAGGCCCGCGTGGTGCTCGCGGCCGGTGACCGGCGGATCTTCAACCGCACCCGCGCGCCCCTCGAGGACGGGTGGGTCCTGGTGGCGTTCTCGGTGCCCGAGAGCAAGCGCAGCTCCCGCCACCTGCTGCGCGCCGAGCTGGGCAGTCTCGGCTTCGGCACGGTCGCCCCGGGTGTGTGGATCGGTCCGTCCCGCCTTGCGGGCGACACCCGTGAGGCCATCGAGCGGCTCGGGCTGTCGGCCTACACCGAGGTGTTCGCGGCCGACCACCTGGCCTTCGGGGACCTCAGGAGCAGGGTCGCCGGCTGGTGGGACCTCGACGCGCTGCAGACCCAGTACCGCGCTTACGTCGAGCAGTGGTCGCCGGTGCTCACGTCTGCTCGTCGACGCAAGGCGGTCGCGCCGCCGGACGCGTTCCGCGACTACGTCGGCACTCTCACCGAGTGGAGGCGCCTGCCGTACCTCGACCCGGGTCTCCCGGTCGAGGTGCTGCCGCCGCGCTGGCAGGGCGTGCGCGCCGCCGAGGTCTTCTTCTGCCTGCGCGACCTCCTCGAGGAGCCGGCCCATCGCCACGTCAGGACGCTGCAGGGCTGAGCCGGTCTCAGCTCTCCGGCACCACCGCGATCGCCTGGACCTCGACGAGCGCGTCGTCGTCCCAGAGCCGGCTCACGCCGACGCCGGCCATCGCCGGGTAGCGGCTGCCCACCAGGCTGCGCCACACCCTTCCGATCTCTCGGGCCCGATCGCGGTAGTCCTGCACGTCGACGATGTACGTCGTCATCGTCACCAGGTGGTCGGGCTGCCCACCGGCGGCCCGTAGCGCCACGAGCAGGTTGCCCAGGGCCTGCTCGAACTGCGCGACGACGTCGCCGGGGGCGACGATCTGCCCCGAGGCGTCCAGCGCCGTCTGCCCGGCGAGCCACACCGTCCTGCCACCGGTCGTGACGACCGCGTGGGCGAAGCCCGAGGGCGCCGCCAGTGAGGGCGGGTTGACCACCGTGCTGTCGTACGTGCTCATCCCAGACTCCCGTCTCCACCGAGCGGCAGCGCCGCCCCGGTCAGTGCTCCGTTGGTGGCGCACGCCCATACCGCGTCGGCCACCTCGTCGACCGTGACCAGGCGCCCGATCGACTGCCGCTGGGCGATCACCTCGCGGCTCTGCTCGGGCGAGCGGCCGGTCTTGTCCACGATCCGCTGCACGGTCGTCTCGGTCATCGGCGTGTCCACGTAGCCCGGACACACGGCGTTGACGGTGACGCCACTGCCCGCGAGCTCGGCGGCCGCGGAGCGGACCAGGCCCAGCACGCCGTGCTTGCTCGCCGTGTAGGCAGAGATGTAGGGCTGCCCGACCATCGAGGTGATCGACGCGACGACGACGATGCGGCCGTGTCCCGCCTCCACCATGGCGGGGACGACCCGACGCACGAAGCGGAACGGCGCCGTGAGGTTGAGGTCGAGCATGCGCTGCCAGTCCTCGTCGGTGGTCCGGACGAGCGGCGCGGAGGTGGCAGCGCCGGCGTTGGCGACCAGCAGCTGGACCGGCCCCCAGGCAGCCTCGATGGCGCCCACCACCTCCTCGGCGGCGTCCGGGCGCGAGACGTCGGCCGGGACCACGAGGCTTTCCTGCGGCAGGGTGGCGGCGACCTCGTCGAGGACCTCGCGTCGTCGTGCGGTGAGCGCGACGCGGTGGCCCTCCGCCGAAAGCCGCCGCGCCACTGCTGCACCGATGCCCTGGCTGGCGCCCGTGACCAGGCAGACGAGCGGCCGCTCCGGCGCCTGCTGCGCGCGGCCGGTCAACGGAACCGCGAGAAGTCCGGCGGGCGCTTCTCGGCGAAGGCGGCAGCGCCCTCCTTGCCCTCCTCGCTCGCCGTGAACAGTTCCAGGCCGTCGAAGGCCAGGTGGGACAGGCCGGCCAGGTGGTCGGTGTCGGCGTTGAACGAGTGCTTGAGGAAGCGCAGCGCGGTGGGGGAGTAGCTGGCCATCTTGCGGGCCCACGCGCGGGCCGTGTCGAGCAGCTCCTCCGGCGGGACGACCTCGTTCACCAGTCCCCACCGCTCGGCGGTCGTCGCGTCGTACCGGTCGAGCAGGAACCAGATCTGGCGCGCGCGCTTCTCACCGACGACGCGAGCCAGGTAGGCGCTGCCGAAGCCGGCGTCGAACGAGCCGACCCGCGGCCCGGCCTGGGCGAACGTGGCGGTGTCAGCGGCGACAGTGAGGTCGCACAGCACGTGCAGGACGTGGCCGCCGCCGATGGCGATGCCGTTCACCGCAGCGATGACCGGCTTGGGGATGTCCCGGAGGATCCGGTGCAGCCGCTCGACCTCGAAGGTGCCCCACTCCGTCTCGCCGTAGCCCCCGGTCTCCGCGCGCTCCTTCACATCCCCACCGGTGCAGAACGCCCGGTCGCCGGTGGCGGTGAGGATGACCGCCGCCACCCGTCGGTCGGACCACGCGTGCTTGAACGCCGAGATCAACTCGTCCACGGTGCGCCCGCGGAAGGAGTTCATCCGCTCCGGGCGGTCGATGGTGATGACGGCGTAGGCGTCCTCCTCCACCGCGTAGGTGATGTCGGTGAACTGCTCGGGTGTCAGCACAGTGCCTCCTGCAGCTCGGGGATCTAGCGCGATCTTGTCGTCCGTCACGTACGCGTGGCAAGGGCCGGGTCGACGACCCGCCGGGTCAGCCATCTCCCTCCCCTTGCGCGATCCTCGGAAGTGCTACAGACTCTTTGCGTAGAGCGACGTCAACGTAGGATGTCAGCGAGACCGAGGCAGCACCGGAGGGTGAAGGACATGACGGCACCGACGGAAGACCGGCTCGACGGCCGGACGGAGAACGCACCCGCGCCGACGGGACCGCTGAGTCCCGTGGACTATTCGCAGCAGATCCCGAACAACGTCAACCTCAACAACGACCGCCGGCTTCAGCGGGCCCTCGAGGGCTGGCAGCCCAAGTTCCTCGACTGGTGGCGCGACCTCGGGCCCGCCATCCCGACCCAGGACGTCTACCTGCGTACCGCCACCGCGGTCGGTCGCGACGGCTGGGCGCACTTCGATCGGGTCCCCATGGAGCAGTACCGGTGGGGCATCTTCCTCGCCGAGGCCGACCCGGACCGCACGATCGCCTTCGGCCAGCACAAGGGCGAGCCGGCCTGGCAGACGGTGCCGGGCGAGTACCGCGCCGAGCTGCAGCGCCTGATCGTCATCCAGGGCGACACCGAGCCCGCCTCGGTGGAGCAGCAGCGCCACCTCGGGGGGACGGCGCCGTCGCTCTACGACATGCGCAACCTGTTCCAGGTCAACGTCGAGGAGGGCCGTCACCTCTGGGCGATGGTGTACCTGCTCCACGCCTACTTCGGCCGCGAGGGTCGCGAGGAAGCCGAGCACCTGCTCAAGCGCCACTCCGGCGACGCCGACAGCCCGCGCATCCTCGGCGCGTTCAACGAGGACACCACCGACTGGCTGCAGTTCTTCATGTTCACCTACTTCACCGACCGGGACGGCAAGTACCAGCTCGGGACGCTCAAGGAGTCCGGCTTCGACCCGCTGGCCCGCACCTGCGAGTTCATGCTGAAGGAGGAGGCTCACCACATGTTCGTGGGCACCACCGGCGTGCAGCGGACAGTCGAGCGCACCGCCGCGCTGATGAAGGAGCACGGCACCGACGACGTCTTCCGGTACGGGGCCATCCCGCTGACGGTGATCCAGAAGTACCTCAACTTCCAGTTCGCCGTCTCGATGGACCTCTTCGGCTCCGAGCAGTCCACCAACGCCGGCAACTACTTCACCTCCGGCCTCAAGGGGCGCTGGGGTGAGACGCGACGCAAGGATGACCACACGCTGCTGGGTCAGGAGCGCACCATGCGGGTCGTCCGCGACGGCCAGATCGTCGAGCAGACCGTGCCGATGCTGGGCGCGTTGAACCTCGACCTGCGGGACGAGTACGTGGCCGACTGCCACAACGGCGTGCGCCGCTGGAACCAGGCCCTCGAGGAGGCAGGGCTGGAGGAGCGGCTGTTCCTGCCGCACGAGGGATTCTTCCGCAAGGTCGGCGCCTACGCGGGCCACCACATCAGCCCAGACGGGCAGGTCCTGGACGAGGCCACCTGGAAGGCCAGCGAGGACGCCTGGCTCCCGACGCCCGCCGACCGCGAGCAGGTCTCCGCGCTGATGGTGCCGCAGCACGAGGAGGGCGAGTTCGCGGGCTGGATCGCTCCGCCGTCTCAGGGCATCAACGACATGCCGGTCGAGTTCGACTACGTGCGCTTCTAGTACGCAGGCCTGCTGGACGACGGCCCGTCCCCCTTGATCTCGCCTTGGGGGGCGGGTCGTCGTCGGACCTCAGGCGTCGCTCAGCTGCGTGCGGCCGCGGAAGCGCAGAGCGACTCCCAGTGCCCCTGCGCGGCGGCGTGCCACTCGGCGTGACGGCGCTGGAACAGCGTGGCCGCCGCCGGTCCGGGCCACGTCGGCGGGAGCAGGTCGGTCGGCAGGGCCGGGTCGAGGAAGGGGAAGCGGCGCCACTCCTGAACGAGCCGCACCTGCCCGCGGAAGGCCTCGGCGGCGTTCGTAACAACGACAGCGGAGACCTCCTCGACGAAGTCGACGTAGCGCCGTTCGACGTCCTCGAGAGCCCAGGCCTGGCTGACCAGGCGCTGCTGGTCGCCGATCTGGCCGAACGGGCCGGTGAACGACGAGGACTCGACCCCTAGGTCCTCGATCGCGGCGGCCACCTCCTTCTCCTTGCTGGTGTCGGGGGTCAGCCACATCCCCGGCATGGGCGAGCCGAGCCCGGCCCAGGTCAGGCGGGTGCGCAGGCGGTGCCGGAGCTGGCGCTGGCTCTCGGGCACGCTGACGGCGAGGACGAGCCAGCGCCCGTCCCATGCCTCTATCGGCCGGCCGAAGCCGTAGATCCGCTCGGTGCCGTTCTGCAGCAGCCGGTCTCCGGCCGGGGTGAGGCGCCAGCGCACCCGCCGACCGTCGCGCTCGGCGACCAGCAGGCCCTCGGCCGCCGTGCGCGACAGCGCCTGCCGCGCGGCCTTCTCCTCGACGCCGACCTCGGCCAACGCCGCGACCAGCGCGCCGGTCCAGGCGGGTGCATCGCGGGGCAGTACGAACTCACCCAGGACCGTCAGCAGCAGTGACCGTGCACTGGCCGATCCGGTCTCCCGTCGGCGCCCGACCTCTCCGTCCACGCGGTCATGACACCACGGGTGCGTAGAACGTTCCCGGCTGCAGGCAACCTGCTACAAGCGCTTGACGGTGCGCATGTTGAGCGTAGTGTGTTGACCGTCACGACGGACTCGCACCTGGGACCGCAGCCGACCGCTGCACGAACGACAGGACCCCGCATGAGCCATCCGTTCAACGCAGCGCACTACCTCGTCGACCGGCACGTCGAGGCCGGCGACGGAGGCCGCACCGCAGTGCGCAGCGGGAGTAGCCAGCTGACCTACGCAGACCTCCAGGACCTCTCCTCCGCCTTCGCCGCAGGACTGCAGGCCAGCGACGTCCGCCCCGGCGAGCGTGTGGTCTTCGTCTGCTCTGACCGACCCGAGCTGCTGGTCGGCATCCTCGGAGCCTGGCGGTACGGCGCTGTCGCCGTACCCGTGTCCACGATGCTGACGGGCCCCGAGCTCGCCAAGATCGTCGCTGACTCCGGGGCACGCATGCTCGTCGCTACCCCGGAGTTCGCCCCGGCAGCATCGGTGGCCGCCGCCGCCGCGCCTCTCCTGGCGCACCTCGTGGCCGTCGACGGCGCGGAGCTCCGGGCCACCTCGAGCGCTGCCGTCACGTCGTGGACAGACCTGCTCGCAGCCGGCAGCTGGCGAGCGGGCGCGGTGGCGCCCCCGGCGGCGACCGAGGAGGACACGCCCGCCCTCTGGCTCTACACCTCTGGCACGACCGGCATGCCCAAGGGTGCGATGCACCGCCACGCCAACATCCGGGCCGTGTGCGAGACCTACGGCCGCGACGTCCTGCGCATCCACCGGGACGACGTCTGCTTCTCCGTCGCGAAGCTGTTCTTCGCCTACGGCCTCGGCAACGCTGCCCTCTTCCCGCTCGCGGTGGGCGCCACGACCGTTCTCGAACCCCGCCGCCCGTCGCCCGAGGTCGTCGTCGAGCGCATGCGGACAGACCGCCCGACGCTGTTCTTCGCCGGCCCGACGTTCTTCGCGGCGCTGCTTGCCACCGACCTGTCTATCGACCTGTTCGCATCGGTGCGGCTCTGCGCCTCCGCCGGCGAGGCGCTGCCGGCGACGCTCTACCGACGCTTCACCGCTCGGTTCGGCGTGGAGGTCCTGGACGGCATCGGGTCGACCGAGGCGCTGCACATCTTCCTGTCCAACACCGAGGGAGCCGTGCGCCCAGGCACCTCGGGCACGCCGGTCCCCGGGTACGACGTCGAGCTCCGCGACGACGACGGCCGGCGGGTCCCGGACGACCTTCCCGGCGCCCTGTTCGTACGCGGCGCCTCGCTCGCGAGCGGCTACTGGGCCCGAACGGAGGCGACGCGCAGCGTCTTCCAGGGCGAGTGGCTGTGCACCGGCGACACCTACACGAGGTCGGCGGACGGCTACTACACCTGCCTCGGTCGGTCGAACGACCTGCTCAAGGCCGGTGGCATCTGGGTGTCCCCGATCGAGGTCGAGGACCGGCTGCTGCAGCACCCGGCGGTGCTCGAGGCCGCCGTCGTCGGCGTGCCGGACAGCAACGAGCTGGACAAGCCGGTGGCCTGCGTCGTGCTGGCGACGGACGCGACCGCGGACGCGGAGGACCTGGTGAGCTGGTGCCGAGACGGTCTGGCGGCCTTCAAGCGCCCGCGGGCCGTGCTCATCGTCGATCAGCTGCCGAAGACCGCCACCGGGAAGATCCAGCGCTTCCGGCTGCGCGAGATGGTTGGGACCGAGGTGCCTCGCGCGTCCAGTGGCGCCAGCCCCACGACATCGCCGGCCACGCCAGCGTCGATCGCCTGAAGGGCCGACGACCTCGTGCTCGACGGTCAGCTGCTGGTCGACGCTCACGTCCACGTGCCGCTGTTGCGGACTCTCGCGCCGGCCTGGATCGAGTGGGCGCGGCAGTTCGGCACCCCCGGTCTCCTGGAGGAGGTCTGGGCACCGGACGGCACCCCCGATCCAGCCCGTCTCGACGCGCTGTTCGCCGATCAGGGCGTGGACGTCGCGCTGCTCTTCTGCGAGTACAGCCCGAAGGCCACGGGCTACCAAGCCTTCGACGACCTGCTTCCGATCGTCGAACACAACCCGCACCGCTTCCGTCCGGTGGCCAACATCAACCCGCACCTGCACCACCCCATAGCCCGCGAGCTCGAGCGGCAGCTGGACCTGGGCGCCGCGGCGCTGAAGATCCACCCGGTGCACGGCGGCTTCCGCGCCGACGACCAGGCGCTCTACCCGGCCTTCTCCGTCCTGGTCGAACGTGACGTGCCGCTGGTCGTGCACTGCGGCACCAGCAGCTTCCCGGGCTCCACCAACGCCTATGCCGACCCCGCGCTGCTCGACGCCGTCCTGCGGGACTTCCCGGAGCTGCACGTCGTGCTTGCGCACGGCGGCCGGGGCTGGTGGTACGACGCGGCCGCGTTCCTCGCGCTGTCCCACGAGACGGTGTGGATCGAGCTCAGCGGCCTGCCGCCGAAACGGCTTCCGGAGTACTACGCCCGCTACGACCTCACCCGGCTCGCCCGCCGGTGCATCTTCGGCACCGACTGGCCCGGAGTGCCCGGGCAGGCGGCCAATGCGAGGGCCGTCGCTGGCCTCGGCCTGCCCGACGACGTGATCGCGCTCGTCCTCGGCGGGAACGCGATGGCGGTGTACGCCGGGCTGGACCCGGTCTGACCGCTCCGGATCGTCCAGAGCATCGACCCCGTCCTGGCGGGGCCTGCGGGGACTCTCTTCTGACGCGCTCGCCCCGATAACGTCTTCACTTCTTTGACGGTAGGCACCTTGACCGTAGAACTTCTGCGGACTAGGAATATGCCGAACGTGACTCAGATCACTGGTCACGTCCCCGATCACGGAGGTCCTCCATGCGCACCTTGCAGCACACGCTGGTCACCGTCTTCGCCGGGCTGACCGCCGCTGCCGTCCTCACCGCCTGCGGCTCCGAGAGCCTCGGCGGCAAGAGCGAGGAATCCGGCCCCGGCGCGGCCTCCCGGGGTGGCCCGGTCGACATCGGCCTGCTCGTGCCGACCTCCGGCGTCTACGCGCCACTCGGTCAGGACATGGAGCAGGGCTTCCGGATGCTGCTGGACGAGAAGGGCGGCAAGCTCGGCGGCCGCACGGTCAACCTCGAGGTCGTCGACGAGGGGGAGAGCCCGGACACCGGCGTCCCAGGGGCGCAGAGGCTCGTGCAGAAGCAGGTCGACGCGGTGGTGGGCGTCGTCAACTCCGGGACGGCGCTCGGTGTGCGGGCCGCCTTCCAAGAGGCGAAGATCCCGCTGATCGTCGCGAACGCCGGTGCCGACGCCATCACCGGCGCGAGCAAGTCCGACTACGTGTGGCGCACCTCCTTCAGCAACGGCGGTGTCGCCGGGGCACTAGGGCCGTACGCCGCCACGAAGTGCAAGAGCGCCTTCCTCATCGCCGCCGACTACGCCGCGGGCAAGGAGGCCACGGCCGGCTTCCAGAAGACCTTCACCGCCGCGGGTGGGACGATCGCCGGCTCGGTGTTCCCGCCGTTCGGCAAGACGACGAACTACCAGCCGTTCCTCGCGCAGATCTCGCAGTCCACCGCCGACTGCGTCTTCACCTTCTTCGCCGGCGCCGAGGCCGTCGCCTTCACCAAGCAGTACCGCGAGCTCGGCGTCAAGCAGACGCTCTTCGCCAGCGGCTTCCTCACCGAGGGCGGTGTGCTGACGGCGACCGGCCAGGCAGCAGTGGGCATCGAGAACTCGCTGCACTACAGCGACCAGCTGGACAACAAGCGCAACGTCGAGTTCGTCAAGGCCTACACCGCGAAGTACAAGGAGGCCCCGACCGCCTACGCGGTGCAGGCCTACGACGCGGCGCAGGCGCTGGACCAGGCGCTGTCCGGCGGGGCTGAGAACGGCGAGGGCGTCGTCAAGGGGCTGCAGGGCATCAAGACCATCGACAGCCCCCGCGGCGAGTTCAGCTTCGACGAGGGTCACGGTCCGAAGCAGACCTACTACCTGCGCAAGGTAGAGACGAAGGGCGGCGCCCTCGTCAACAACGTCGTGCAGGAGCTCAAGCCCTCCTGAACCGTGCCGCGGGCCGCTCAGCGGTCCGCGGCGCACCCCTTCGAGGCGGGAGAAGCCGTGCTGGGCTGGCTTGACGACAACCTGATCACCATGATCGACGGGGTGGCCTTCGGCGTCCTGCTTTTCACGATCGCGATCGGGCTGTCCCTCGTCTTCGGGGTCATGGACGTCCTCAACCTCGCGCACGGTGCCCTCTACCTCGGCGGCGCCTACGTGGCCGTCTCCGTCGTGGGAGGCGGCACCACGAGCATCGCGATGTTCGCAGTCGCGGCTCTGGTGGCCCTCGCCGTCGGAGCCGCGGCGGGGGCGGGGCTGTCGGTCATCACCCGGCCGATCGCGGCGCGCGGCCACCTCGACCAGGCGCTGCTCACCCTCGGCGTCGCCTTCGTGGTGACCGACCTGTACTCGGAGGTCTACGGCAACGACGTGAAGTCCGTCGCCGCTCCGACGGAGGTGGGCGGCAGCACCAGCATCTTCGGCGACTCGTACCCGACGTACCGCCTCGTGGTCATCGTCGTTGGCTTGCTGCTCGCCGTCGGAGCCTGGTACGTCATCGACCGGACGAAGGTGGGTGCCCTGGTGCAGGCGAGCGTGGCCGATCCGCAGATGGTGCGGGCCCTCGGGGTGAACACGACCCGCCTCGTGACCGGCGTCTTCGCGGTCGGCGCGGCGCTGGCCGCCTTCGGCGGAGTGCTCGGCGCGCCGATCATCAGCGCCTCTCCGGGCGTCGACACCCGCGTCCTCATCCTGGGGCTGGTGGTGGTCGTCATCGGGGGGCTCGGCTCGGTGTCCGGGGCGCTCGTCGGTGCGCTGCTGATCGGCCAGGTCGAGACCCTCGGGGTGTCCCTGGTGCCGACGTACGCCTCGTTCCTCACCTTCGGGACGATGGCCCTGGTGCTGCTGCTGCGCCCCTCCGGCATCCTTGCCACAGGTCGGGCCGCATGACCACCGAGGTCTCCAGCACCTCCGACATGGTGGTGGAGGACGTCGTCGCGCAGGCCGAGCCCACCCCCCGCCGCACCGCACTGCGCCGCGACCTGCCGATCGCCGCCGCCGTCGTGCTCGCCCTCTTGGCGGTGCCGTTCGCGGCGCCGCCCGAGCTGGTCAACGCGCTCACGCGCATCCTGGCTCTGGCGCTGCTCGCGGTCAGCCTCGACCTGCTCGTCGGTGTCGGCGGCCTGCCGTCGCTCGGGCACGCGGCGCCCTTCGGCGTCGGGGCCTACGCGGCCGGCATCACCGCCAAGGAGCTGACCACCTTCGCCCCGGCGCAGCTGCTCATCGCTGTCGTCGCCGGAGCGGTCCTCTCGGCAGCCGTGGGGTGGCTGGTCGTCCGGGCCCGCGGTACCTACCTGCTGATGCTCACGCTCGCCGTCGCTGAGCTCGTGCACGTGCTCGCCGGTCGCTGGGACGACGTGACCGGCGGGACGAACGGCCTCGTCGGCATCCCTGCCATTACGCTCGTGCCCGGCGGCGATCCGATCCTGCTCGCCGGCTTCCGCTACTGGTACGTCCTCGTGGTGTCGGTGGCCTGCTTCGCGGCGATCACGCTGGTGTCCCGCAGCGCCTTCGGCCGGTCGCTGCGCGGCATCCGGGACAACGAGCAGCGGATGAGCTCGCTCGGCTACTCGACGTTCAGGATCAAGTTCACGGTGTTCGTGATCGCCGGTGCCGCCGCCGGGGCGGCCGGATCGCTGTGGACCACCCAGACCCGGTTCGTCTCGCCGACCGATCTCGCCTTCGAGGTGTCCGCGCTGGCGCTGCTGGCGGTCGTGATCGGTGGTCGCGGCAGCCTTTGGGGCGCCGTGCTCGGCACCGCCCTGGTCTTCTACATCCGCGACGAGGTCGGCCCGACGCTCGGCGGCCGCGGGCCCCTCCTGATCGGCGTGGTCTTCATCGCCGCTGTCTACCTGCTGCCACGCGGCTTCGCCGGCATCCGCGTCCCCCGCCGTCGACGCCAGGAGGGCGCACGATGAGCACACCGATCCTTGAGTGCCGAGGGGTGAGCAAGCGCTTCGGTTCGCTGGCCGCCGTCGACGACATCACGCTGGTCGTCGAGCAGGGGGCGAGGCACGCCGTCATCGGGCCGAACGGTGCCGGCAAGTCCACCCTGTTCAACCTCGTGGCCGGGACGATGGCGCCGACCTCCGGGTCGATCGTCTTCGCCGGCTCCGACGTGACCAGGCAGTCTGACGCGCGGCGGTCCCGGGCTGGGCTCGCCAAGACCTTCCAGCACTCATCGCTGTTCCTGTCGCTCTCGGTCGCGGACAACGTCGCCATGGCGGCGCAGCGCGTGTCCGGTGACGGGATGCGACTGCGGCGCTCTGCGCGCAAGTGCCCCGGAGTCGACGACGCGGTCGAGCGCTGCCTCTCCCAGACGGGGCTTGCCTCCCGCGCTCGTGACCGGGTGAGCGAGCTGTCGCACGGCGAGCGTCGGCAGCTGGAGGTCGCGGTCGCCCTTGCCACCGAACCGGTCCTGCTCCTGCTCGACGAACCGACAGCAGGCATGTCGGCGGCCGAGAGCGCCAGCTTCGCCGCGCTGGTGGAGTCGCTGCCGCACGAGGTGTCAGTGCTGCTCATCGAGCACGACCTCGACGTCGTCTTCCGGCTGGCCACCCGCATCAGCGTGCTGCACCTCGGTCGCCTGCTGGCGGACGGCGATCCGGAGACGATCCGCAACGACGAGCAGGTGCAGCAGGCCTACCTCGGCAGCGGGACCACCGAGGAGCTGTTCTTCCCGGCGGTGGGCGCATGAGCGGTGAGCTGGTCGTCACGGGTCTGCGCTCCGGCTACGCCGGGAGCAGTGTGCTGGACGGCGTCGACCTGACCGTCGGCAAGGGCGAGGTCGTGGGCCTCCTGGGGCGCAACGGCGTCGGCAAGACGACGCTGATGTCCACGCTGGTCGGTTGGGTCCGACCTACGGCCGGGTCCGTGCTGCTCGACGGTCACGAGATCGCGGGCGCGCCGACGCACAAGGTGGCCCGTGCCGGGGTCGCCATCGTGCCGCAGGGACGCCGGGTCTTCGCGCCGCTGACCGTCGAGAACAACCTGCGCATCGCCACCCCGCGCACCGGGGCCCGGATCTGGTCGACCGAGCGGGTCTACGAGCTGATGCCCCGGCTGGCCGAGCGCCGCCGGCACCGCGGAGACCAGCTCAGCGGTGGCGAGCAGCAGATGCTGGCCATCGCCCGGGCGCTGCTGCTCGAACCGCGCCTGCTGCTGCTCGACGAGCCGTCCGACGGCTTGGCGCCGGCCGTGGTCGAGCAGGTCGTCGAGGTCGTCGCCCAGTTGCGCAGCGAGGGGATGTCGGTCCTGCTGGTCGAGCAGGACCTGCACGCGGCGTTCAAGCTCTGCGACCGGATCCTGGTCATGCAGAAGGGCGTCATCGTGCACGACTCGTCGACGAAGGAGTTCCGCAGCGACGCCGAGCGCGGCCGGCGCCTGCTGGGAGTGGGCTGATCCGATCGACCTACTACAACGTCTTGACGCCACGCTAAGACAACGTAGAGTGTTAGGAACGCTGCGGCTCGCATCGAGAGGATCCCCATGACACTGCTCGCCGACCAGACCAGCATGCCGACCGAGGGCTCGGAGGCCGCGGACAAGCCGGTGCCGAGCCGCGTCGAGTTCGAGACGGCTCCTGACCGCTACCGCCACTGGTCCCTGTCGTTCGATGGTCCCGTCGCCACGCTCACGCTGGTCGTGGACGAGCAGGGGGGACTGGTCCCCGGCTACGAGCTGAAGATGAACAGCTACGACCTCGGCGTCGACATCGAGCTCTACGACGCGGTGCAGCGGCTGCGCTTCGAGCATCCGGAGGTCACAGCGGTCGTCGTGACTGGAGGCATGGACCGCATGTTCTGCGCGGGCGCCAACATTCGGATGCTGGCCCAGAGCTCGCACAGTTGGAAGGTCAACTTCTGCAAGTTCACCAACGAGACCCGCAACGGCATCGAGGACGCGACAGCGTCCAGCGGCCAGACCTACATCGCGGCTCTCAACGGCACGGCGGCGGGTGGCGGCTACGAGCTGGCCCTCGCGTGCGAACAGATCGTCCTCGTCGACGACGGCTCGTCAGCGGTGTCGTTGCCGGAGGTGCCCCTGCTCGGCGTGCTGCCCGGCACCGGAGGTCTGACCCGCGTCGTCGACAAGCGTCACGTCCGCAAGGACCGGGCCGACGTGTTCGCCACGAAGACCGAGGGCGCGCGGGGCGCGACCGCCGTCCAGTGGGGACTGGTCGACGAGAGCGTCCCGCTGAGCCGGTTCGCCGACGCCGTCCGCGCCCGCGCCGATGCGGCCTCCGGGCGCTCCACTCGCTCCGGGGAGCGTGGTGTCGAGCTGACGCCGCTGGCCCGCACCGAGAGCGGCGACACCATCGCGTACTCCCACGTCGAAGCGCGGCTGGACCGCGCGGCCCGCCGGGTCGACATCCTCGTGAAGGGGCCGCAGACCGCTCCGCCAGCCGCCGCCGCCGCCGCGCTCGAGCAGGGCGTCGACTACTACCCTCTGGCACTCGCTCGAGAGCTGGACGCCCTCGTCCTGCACCTGCGCACCAACGAGCTCGACCTCGGCACGTGGGTCTTGCGCACCCGCGGCGACAGCGAAACCGTGCTGGCGTACGACGAGCAGCTCGAGGCGCTGTCGTCGGACTGGTTCGTCAACGAGGTCACGCACTACCTCAAGCGCACGCTCAAGCGCTTCGACGTCACGAGCCGCAGTCTCATCGCCGTGATCGAGCCCGGCAGCTGCTTCGCCGGTTCGCTGCTCGAGCTTGCCCTCGCCTGCGACCGGCAGTACATGCTCGATGGGGTCCCCGAGGAGGACCTCGAGGGGATCGACGCGAGCGCCGGCCCGGCCGTCCTGACGGTCGGCACGGCCAACGCGGGCCGCTACCCGATGGGCAACGGCCTCACCCGGCTGCAGTCCCGCTTCTGGGGCCGTGACGGCGACATCGAGGCGGTGCTGGCCCGGTCCGGCGAAGCGCTCGACGCCGCGGCCGCGATGGAACTCGGCCTGGTCACCGTGGCGCCGGACGACCTCGACTGGGAGGAGGAGCTGCGCATCGTGCTCGAGGAGCGCGCGTCCCTGTCGCCCGACGCCCTCACCGGCATGGAGGCCAACCACCGCTTCGTCGGCCCGGAGACCATGGAGACCAAGATCTTCGGCCGGCTCACGGCCTGGCAGAACTGGATCTTCCTGCGCCCGAACGCCAGCGGCCCCGAGGGTGCGCTGCGGCGATACGGCAGCGGCACCAGGGCGCACTACGACACCGCCCGCGTCTGATCAGGCCCCAGGAGCCCTGCGATGAGTGAGCACGATGTCGATCTCCTGCTCGTCGGCGCGGGACCGGTCGGCCTCTACGGTGCCTACTACGCAGGGGTGCGAGGCCTGCGTACGGCCGTCGTCGACTCGCTGCCGGAGCCGGGCGGGCAGATCACCGCGATGTACCCGGAGAAGCCGATCTACGACGTGGCGGGGTTCCCCAGCGTGCGAGGCCGGGAGCTCGTCGAGGGCCTGGTGGCCCAGGCCGCCCAGTACGACCCGACCTACCTGCTCGGCGACAGCGCGGTGTCGCTGGCCCCCCAGCCGGACGGCCGGCTGCTCGTCGGCACCGAGGGGGGCCGGTCGGTGCGCTGCGGCGCCGTCGTCGTCACCGGCGGGATCGGGACCTTCACCCCCCGGCCGCTGCCGGCCGGCGAGGAGTTCCTCGGCCGCGGGCTGGCCTACTTCGTGCCCCGGCTCGCCGACTACGCCGGCACCGACGTCGTGATCGTCGGCGGGGGGGACAGCGCCTGCGACTGGACGCTGGCCCTGCTGCCGATCGCTCGCAGCGTGACACTGGTCCACCGACGCAAGGCGTTCCGCGCCCACGCGGCCAGCGTCGAGGCGGTGCTCGCGTCGACCGCCACCGTGCTCACCGACTGCGAGGTCTCGCAGGTGCTCGGCGCTGACCGCGTCGACGCCGTGGAGCTCACCGTCAAGGGGGAGGAGCCCCGTACGGTCCCGTGCCAGGCGGTAGTGGCTGCGCTCGGCTTCCTCGCCGACCTCGGACCGGTCCGGGACTGGGGGCTCGAGCTCCATGACAACCGCCACCTCGTCGTGGACACGCGGATGCGCACCAGCCTGCCGGGCGTCTACGCCGCGGGGGACATCACCGACTACGACGGGAAGGTGCGCTTGATCAGCGTCGGGTTCGGCGAGGTGGCGACCGCTGTGAACAACGCCGCCGTCGAGCTCGACCCCGGCGCCCAGCTCTTCCCCGGTCACTCGACCGACAGCGCTCCCGTGCCCGCCCCCGTCCCCGCCGCCTGAAGCGAGCTGCCCCGTGCCCTACGTCATCGCTGGACCCTGCATCGACGTCAACGACAAGGCGTGCATGGACGAGTGCCCTGTCGACTGCATCTACGAGGGGGAGCGCAAGAGCTACATCAACCCCAAGGAGTGCATCGACTGCGGGGCGTGCGAACCCGTGTGCCCGGTCGAGGCCATCACCCAGGACCGCCGCGTGCCCGAGGACATGACGGTGTTCGTCGAGGACAACCGCACGTTCTTCGTCGAGGTCCTGCCGGGCAGACAAGCGCCGCTCGGAGCGCCCGGCGGGTCTCGCAAGGTCGGGGTCGTCGGGGTGGACACCCCGCTCGTCAGCGAATGGGAGGGCTGAGCCGTGGAGGGTCGACCGGCACCGGAACTGACCGACGAGGAGCTCGAGGGGCAGGGGACCCACGCCCACGCGACGCGCAACTGGGTGTTCCTGCACGGGACCGCTGAGCAGTTCCAGCGGCACACGGACCGGATGCTCGAGCTGGAGCAGGAGTACCTGCGACGCCACCCGAAACGGACCTGGCAGGGCGGCGGCGATGCCCAGCAGCAGGTGGACGAGGCCACCCGGCTGCGCCTCGCGCTACGCGGGCTGCAGCGCCAGATCGAGGCCCTGCTCGCCGACGGCGTCGACGGTGTCGCGATCCCGGACGCGGAGCACGAAGACCCGGCCCCGGTGCACGCGCTGCTCGAACGCGTGGCTGCCGCGGGCGGCCGCATGCACAAGCTGGAGCTCCATCAGGTGGCGCGCGAGCTCGGCGTCAGCCCAGTCGTGCTGGCCTCGCTCTACCGAGGCGAGGGTGCAGTCCTGCGCACCGAGCGAGATGAGCGCGTGCTGGTCGACCCGCATCGGCCTTGACGCTGCGGGTCCCCGAACTCTGCGCGTCTGACTGGTCGACAACCTCCGGGGACGGGGCGTTGGACGCCCCCGTCCCCCTCCGGCTGACCTACCGTTCGACGACGAACGCGATCTTGCAGTGCGCCTTGTAGAGGGTGAGGTTCCCGTCGCCGTCGACGTCGGCGTTGCTGCTGATGACCTCGACGCCGCGGATGCCACGGACGGTCTCGGCTGCCGCCTTGACGGCGTTGCGCACGGCGTCGCTGAACGAGTTCGGCGAGCTGCCCACGACCTCGGTGATCCGGACGACGGCTCCGGGGACGGTGTCCTGCTCAGACATGGTGGCCTCCTGTCGGTGCTGGCGCTGATCTGCGCCGCACGTCGGTCCCTGCCACGTGGTGTCCGGTGCAAACCGGGTGAGCAGGACGTCGACCTCCGGCCACGAGCCCGCCGACGACGTGAGGGCTGATGAGTTCCTGATCACAGGCGGTATCAGCGGGGCGCGGAGCAGGTTGCAGAGGCCAGCACCCACCGCTGAGGAGACCTTCGATGACCGACCTGTTCGCACCGTTCCCGCTCGGCCCGCTCGAGCTCCCCAACCGCTTCGTGATGGCGCCGTTGACTCGCAACCGGGCCGGTGCCGGCGAGGTCCCGACCGAGCTCGCGGTCACCTACTACGCCCAACGCGCCTCCGCCGGCCTGATCATCACCGAGGGCACGCAGCCCTCAGCGGTCGGCCAGGGCTACCCGCACACCCCGGGCCTGCACACCGACGAGCACGTCGCTGGTTGGCGCCTGGTCGCGGACGCGGTGCACGCCGGGGGCGGACGCATCGTCGCGCAGCTCATGCACGCCGGCCGGATCAGCCACCCCAGCATCATCGGCACGCAGCCCGTCGCGCCCTCGGCCGTCGCGCCGGCCGGGGAGGTCTACACCGGGCAGGGCATGCAGGCCTTCCAGGTCCCCCGCGCACTCGAGACCGCCGAGATCCCCGGTGTGGTCGCGGAGTTCGTCGACGCCGCCCGCCGCGCCGTCGAGGCCGGCCTCGACGGGGTCGAGCTGCACTCCGCCAACGGCTACCTGCTCCACCAGTTCCTGGCCGACGGCACGAACACCCGCACGGACGCCTACGGCGGCTCGCCGGAGAACCGGGCCCGCTTCGTGGTCGAGGTGGCCAGCGCGGTCGCCGCGGCCATCGGTGCCGACAAGGTCGGTATCCGGATCTCGCCCGCCGGCACCTTCAACGACATCACCGAGACCGAGACGGCACAGACGTACGCCGCCCTGCTGGACGGACTCGCACCGCTGGGCCTGCTCTACCTGCACATCGCCGAGGGCCCCGAGACGAGCTTCCGCGTCGCGCTGCGCGAGCAGTGGAAGGGCACCGTCATCTTCAACACCGGCTTCACAGGTCCGTCGGACCTGGGGACCGCCCAGCAGGCTGTCGACGGCGGCGACGCTGACCTGTTCTGCGTCGGCCGGGCCTTTCTCGCCAACCCCGACCTCGTCGAGCGACTGCGCACCGGCGCCGAGCTCAACGAGCCGGACCAGGCCACGTTCTACGGCGGCGGGGCGAAGGGCTACATCGACTACCCCACGCTCAAGGCGGCCTGACGTACCGGGTCTAAGACGACCGGAGATCCGTCTTCGCCCCTGGTAGGTTGGGTCACGAGGGGAGTACTCCCACAAGCGCTGTCCGGTCAGTACGGTCGTCCCACGACGGCCTCGGACAGCCGCCCGTCCCGCGGGTGGAGGAGACCTCGGACCGCTCCACCGTCCGAGGAGAACCGTGCCCGCGTCACCCCCTGTCCTGCTCGCCCAGTCCGTCGAGTCCGTCGCGACCCCCGGCCTGTGGGCCGCGACGATCGGCGCCGTCCTGGCGCTGCTCGTCCTCGACTTCCTGCTGACCCGGCGCCCGCACGAGGTGTCGATGCGGGAGGCGTCCGCCTGGTCGGTGTTCTACGTGGCCCTGCCACTCGCCTTCGGCGCCTACATCTGGAACCGCTTCGGCTCGCAGACCGGCGTGGAGTACCTCACCGGCTACCTGGTCGAGAAGTCCCTATCGGTCGACAACCTGTTCGTCTTCATGCTGCTGCTCGCGGCGTTCGCCGTGCCCGCCGCGCTCCAACAGCGGGTGCTGCTGTACGGCATCGTCGGCGCCCTGGTGCTGCGAGGCATCTTCATCGCCCTGGGGGCGGCGGCCCTCGACCGCCTGTCGTTCGCCTTCCTGCTCTTCGGAGCCGTCCTGCTCGCCACCGCGGTCAAGATCCTGCGCGACCAGAGGAAGGGGTACGGCCACGCCGTCGACGTGGACGCGATGCGGTCCGTGCGCCTGGTGCGCCGGTTCATGCCGGTGACCAGTGACTACCGCGGACCGCGTCTGTTCGTCCGGCAGGACGGCGTGCGCGCGGCGACGCCGTTCCTGCTCGTCGTGATGGCGGTCTTCGCCACCGACGTCGTCTTCGCGGTCGACTCGGTGCCGGCCGTCTACGGCATCACCGGCGACCCGTTCCTGGTCTTCGCGACCAACGCCTTCGCCCTGCTGGGCCTGCGCGCCCTCTACTTCGTGCTGCAGGGGGCGCTCTCCAAGCTGGTCCACCTCGGTTACGGGCTCGCCGCGATCCTCGCCTTCATCGGCGTGAAGCTGGTCCTGCACTGGGCCCACGGCATCTGGGCCGCTGTCCCGGAGATCCCGACGCTGGCCTCGCTCGGTGTGATCCTCGCCGTGCTCGCCCTCGTCACGGCGACCAGCCTGGCCGCCGTCCGGCGCCGGGAGGCGGCCGAGCGGGATGACGGCCTCGTCGTCTCGGCGCAGGTGCCCTGACCCCATCCACGACGACGGCGCCCCCTCTGTGTTCGGAGGGGGCGCCGATGCGCGCGACGTCGGGGCTTCTACGCGATCGAACGGATGCCCGTCGGCTGTGCTGGTGCGGCCTGCACCGGCAGGTCTGTGGTCAGCACCGCGCGCAGGAGCAGGCCGCCCTGGAGCTTCACCAACCGCGAGGCCAAGCCCGTGACGTAGCGGGCGCCGACCCGTGGGTCGAGAAGAGTCCGCGGTGACATGTCGAAGGCGGCCTCGCGCACCTTGGCCACGAGGTCCTTCGGGGTCGGCTGGTAGAGCCATGCGGGACCAGAGGCGCCCTGCAGGCCTTGGACACCGGAGAGCCCGACGGGGCCGACAGCGCCTTGCGGGCCCTGCTCACCCTGGAGGCCCTGCGGGCCGGGTACGCCGACGACGCCCTGCTCGCCACGGTCGCCCTGGAGCCCCTGCGGTCCGCGAGTACCGGCCTCACCGGTCTCGCCGATCACCCCGCGCTGTCCCTGTCCCCCGGGCAGGCCCTGCTCGCCCTGCGATCCCTGCTGGCCAGGCAGGCCCTGCTCACCGACGGGCCCACGCGCGCCGGACTCGCCCTCGGCGCCGCGCTCACCGAGCGGTCCCTGCTCACCCTGCTCGCCCTGGAGGCCGCGGGGGCCGGTCTCGCCGCGCCCGCCGACGGGTCCGGCCAGGCCTGGCTCGCCCTGCTCCCCGGGCCGACCGGTCGAACCCTGCAGACCCTTGATGCCCTGCTCGCCCGTCGCTCCATCGAGCCCCTTGGCGCCCTTGCCCCCAGGCTCACCGACGGGTCCGGAGTCACCCTTCGCGCCCTTCTCGCCGCGATCTCCGAGGGGTCCCTTGACGCCCTGGTCGCCCGGCTGACCGGCCGGTCCCGCTGGGCCCTTCAGGCCCCTGTCGCCGCGCTCGCCGGCCGGGCCGGTGGGACCGAAGGGGCCCTTGGCCCCCTGGTCTCCCGCCTCGACGGTCAGGTCGACGGTGGCGACGACCGTCTCGGTCTCCGTCGTCACCCGGGTGGGGGGCGTGATCGAGGTCGTGGCTCTGGTGGTCGGCTTGGTCGTGGTCATGGAGATGCCTCTCGGAAGATCGGGGGCTCGCCGGATGCGCGGCGCGCTGACTGTCGTGCTCGGAGGGTGGTGCATCGGGCGTGCGGACGATGGCCGCCGCGACTCCTCGACCTGACCGGTATGTCCGCTGCTAGCTGGGGCAAGCGCTCGGCAAGCAGTGCCTGTCGTCACAGCTCAGCACCACGAGATGCCCGCCGTACGCGGTTGACCCGTGCCCAGGCACCCGCACAACCCGGCGCCTACTCGCAGCCGGCGCCATCGCTGTCGGCGTCGAGTCGATAAGGGTCTACTCCGACGCTCTTCACCTGGACGGTCCGTCCGATGTCGGGGCAGTCCAGGTCGTTGATCTCTCCTCGACCGGACCCGTCGCCCTTGACAGGGACGCAGGTGCTGTAGGCCGAGTGGCACGAACCCTGCGGTGCCTTCTGCGCCACGACCGGCAGCGGGGCCGCCGGAGCCGCCGGGGGGGTCGGCACCTTGGCTGCGGCAGCACTGCCGGTCGACCCGCAGGCCCCCCAGAGGCCGACCCGCTCCGCCTTGGCTGTCGCGAAGGCGACGTCCAGCTCCGCTGCCAGCGCCGGGTTCTCGGCTCGGAACCGCTGCAGGTAGCGGTCGTTCACGAAGCCCTGCCGGGCGAGGTGGAGGTTCAGATTCGTACCGTCGGCGGTCGTGACGACAGAGACGTCCCTGCCGAAGTCGTCGCGTGCGTACACCTGCACGGTGAAGCCGGCCGCCGTGAGCGACGGCGATTGGCCGTGGCGGCCGCGCCGAAGCGCTCTCCCTGCTCAGGTGCGTTGACCAGACCGAGGCGGTACTCGCGACCAGCCGTGTCGCGCCACGAGTCACCGTCGCCCCCACCCGTCGCTTGCAGAAGTGGGACGGGCACGGCACCCGGTCCGCCCTTGGGAGCGGGGGTGACCGGGGCGGTCGTGTTCGCTGCGGGCACCGCGACCGGCGGCGGCACTTCTGCGGCCGGGACAGCGGCCGGAGGTGCGGACGCTGAGACGCGAGGGGAGGACGGGGCTGCCAGCGGGGATGAGTTCGGCGTGCCCGGTTCGCAGGCGATCAACAACAGCCCGACGACCACGAGCGTGGCCGACCGACGAGCGGACTGAGCGGGTGTGCGCATGTCCCCTCGGGATCGGGTCGGCCTGGGACCGGAACCTACGCCGAGCTGTCACTGACCGGAGCGGAACGCGTGAACTGGCCCCCGCGCCCTCGAGGGTGACGGGGTAAGGAGCCTCCACGACCCTCCCAGCGGGCCGGGCGTTCGTCGTCCGTCTGCTCCCACCACGGGGCGCCGCGCTCGCCGAGGGCGACCTTGGCCTGCTGGACCCGGGCCCGGGCCGCCTGCTCGGCAGCGGGATCTGAGGACCGGAGGGCGGCGCCGACGGCGCGGCGGGCGCTCATCAGGACCCGCCGCAGGTCAGCGTTCACGTCGTCGGGTATCGCCGGGTCCGTTGCACGCCACCGGCGGCCGTCTATGACGACGTAGCGGCCGTCCGGGGTGCGTTCGACCTCGCGGGTCAGGGGGCGGTCGATCCGGAGGTGGTGCCCCCGTTGCTCGACGTCATCGAGTCGCGCTGCATCCCGGGCTCGGTGTGCCAGACCACGGGTGGCAGCTCTTGGCGCTGGCGGCCGGTGTCAGCCGGGGCCGCCTTGCGACGCCGGGCAGCCAGCACTCCTGCCGCCACGGCCCCGAGGACCGGCACGGCAAGGGTCGGGGAGGTCCCCAGGCGCTTCAGGACTCCTGGAACCACCTGGGTCGCACGCTGCTGCTCGCTCTGCCACGACCCCGTGGCGATGACCGCGCCCGCGACGAGCGGGTTGAGCCACTGCACCAGCTTGAGCTGCTTCATGACCTTCGCCGTCGCAGCCGGTGTCTGTGCCGACGGCTCCGTCGCGCCGGCGACCGGCACGTCACCCGCCGCAGCCATCTGGCGGTTGAGGGCGGCGCTCCACACCCCGACCCCGAGGCCGGCAGCGGTGAGGGCGGTCTTGACCACCGTGGAGCGGCCGACACCCTGCTGGGTGGCGACCCGCTTGGAGTCCGTGACCGCGAGACCACCGGCACCGATGACGTGGGCCGCGATGGCCGCCGCTCCGACCGGTGCCCAGCGCGACCACCCTGCCGTCGAGGCCCGAGCCCGCTGAGTGGGGTCGTCCAGCTGCGCCGCCGCACCGTTCAGGCCGGTGGCCCCCATCAGGGAACCGCCGAACCAGGTGGCGGCTCCGAGGTCGTGCAGCAGGCGTACGGCGGTGTGGGTGGCCATGATGAGCTCCGAGGTCGCTGGCGGTCGTCGGGCACGACCGTGCTGGTGGCCGGACTACCCAGCCGCGCGCGAGGTCACCAGACCCCTGCGCCACAGAGACGTCACCTCGTGGCCACCTCAGACCAGGCGCACCTTGGTGTCCCCGACCGCGACGACGTCGCCCTTCTTGAGCTGGCGCCCGCGCCGGGTCTCGACCCGTCCGCCGACCGTCACGACGCCCTCGGCGAGCAGCGGGCGGACGTCGGAGCCGGCCTCGACGAAGTCGGCCAGCTTGAGCAGCTGGCCGAGTCGGATGCCGTCGTCGCGCACCTCGACCTCACGCACCTCGCTGCCCGGTCCCGTCTCAGCTCGCGGACGCGAGCCCGTCGGCCCGGTCCGCCACGCCGGCGATGGCGTCGACGACGGTCGGCCACAGCTCCCGCGGGAAGTTGTGCCCCATTCCCGGCAGGACCAGGAGCTCGGCGCCCGGGACGGCCGCGGCGGTCGCGCGGCCGCCCTCGACCTGCACGAGCGGGTCGCGATCGCCGTGGACGACGAGCGTCGGCACCGTGACGCCGGCGAGTGCGGTGGTCCTGTCACCGGAGGCGTGGATCGCCAGGAGCTGACGGGAGACGCCGGCGGGGTCGAACCCCCGGTCGTACGACGTCCCGGCGATGCCCGACAGCCACTCGACGTCGAGCGGGTAGTCCGGCGAGCCGATGACCCGGTAGGTGTCGACGGCGCGCTGGACCGCCTCCTCGCGATTGGTGGCCGGGGCGGCCAGCAGCACCCCGACGGCCTCGGGCGTGGGAGCCCCGATCGAGGGCGACGGGGTCGACATGATCGAGGTGAGGCTCCGGACCCGGTCCTGGTGCCGGACGGCGACGGTCTGCGCGATCATGCCGCCCATCGACGCGCCCACGACGTGAGCCGTGGGGAGGCCGAGGCCGTCCAGCAGGCCGACCGTGTCGTCGGCCAGGTCCTCGAGCGAGTACGAGGCGGACGACGTGTCGCCGCCGAAGGCCGCCATCACGTCCGCCGGCGGCGCGTCGTGCAGGTGTGTCGACAACCCGACGTCGCGGTTGTCGAAGCGGACGACGTAGAAGCCCCGGTCGACGAGCAGCTGGCACAGCTCCTCGTGCCAGGCCAGCATCTGGGTGGCGAGCCCCATGACCAGCAGCAGCGGCCGTCCGGAGTCGGGGCCGAACGTCTCGTACGCGATCTCGACGCCGTTGCTCTGCACTCTGCCGGAGGTCATCCCCTGACGGTAAGGGCTCGCTGAGCCGGGGGGTGCACCGACACCTCGTCCCGTAGTGTCCGGGGTGACCCGCGGGAGCCTCGCGCCGAGGCTGAGAGGGCGGCAGGACCGGCCGCTGACCGTTCGCACCTGACCCGGCTAGCACCGGCGTAGGGAGGAACTCCCAGTGACTGCTGTCGAAGACGCCCCCACCACCGCCACCTCGGACGGGCCCGGGACGTCGTTCCCCGGCTCGCGCAAGACCTACCTGCAGGGCAGCCGCCCCGACCTGCGCGTGCCCATGCGCGAGGTGACCCTGTCCACGGGTGACAGCGTCGTGCTCTACGACACCAGCGGCCCCTACACCGACACGTCGCTGCGCACCGACGTCCGGCTCGGCGTGCCGGCAGTGCGCAAGGACTGGATCGCAGAGCGCGCTGATGTCGAGGCCTACGACGGGCGCCCCGTGCAGCCGGTCGACAACGGGCTGAAGAGCCATGACCACCGCAACCTGGACAGCGTCTTCGACTCGGCCGGCCGCCGGCCGCTGCGGGCCCTCCCGGGCAAGACGGTCACCCAGCTCGCCTACGCGCGGGCCGGGATCGTCACGCCCGAGATGGAGTTCGTCGCGGTCCGCGAGGGCATGACACCCGAGTTCGTGCGCGACGAGGTGGCCCGGGGCCGGGCTGTCGTACCGGTCAACATCAACCACCCCGAGGTCGAGCCGATGGCCATCGGGCGCGGCTTCCTGGTCAAGATCAACGCCAACATCGGCAACTCCGCCGTCGCCTCCTCGATCGAGGAGGAGGTCGACAAGATGGTCTGGGCGACCCGATGGGGAGCCGACACGGTCATGGACCTCTCGACCGGTCGCAACATCCACACGACCCGCGAGTGGATCCTGCGCAACAGCGCCGTCCCGATCGGGACCGTGCCGATCTACCAGGCGCTCGAGAAGGTCAACGGCAAGGCCGAGGACCTCACGTGGGAGATCTACCGGGACACCCTGATCGAGCAGTTCGAGCAGGGGGTCGACTACGTGACCGTCCACGCGGGCGTGCTCCTGCGCTACGTGCCGATGGCCGCGACCCGCAAGACCGGCATCGTCAGCCGCGGCGGCTCGATCATGGCCGCGTGGTGCCTCGCCCACCACCAGGAGAACTTCCTCTACACGCACTTCCGCGAGATGTGCGAGCTGATGGCGCAGTACGACGTGACGTTCTCCCTGGGTGACGGCCTGCGACCGGGGTGCATCGCGGACGCCAACGACGAGGCGCAGTTCTCCGAGCTGCGCACCCTGGGAGAGCTCACCAAGATCGCTTGGGAGTACGACGTCCAGGTCATGGTCGAGGGCCCCGGGCACGTCCCGATGAACAAGATCAAGGAGAACATGGACCTCCAGCTGGAGGTCTGCGGCGAGGCGCCGTTCTACACGCTCGGGCCGTTGACGACCGACATCGCTCCCGGCTACGACCACATCACCAGCGCTATCGGTGCGGCAATGATCGGGTGGTACGGCACGGCGATGCTCTGCTACGTCACCCCCAAGGAGCACCTTGGCCTGCCCGATCGAGACGACGTGAAGGACGGCGTCATCACCTACAAGATCGCCGCGCACGCAGCAGATCTGGCCAAGGGGCACCCGGGAGCCCAGGCCTGGGACGACGCGCTGTCCGATGCGCGCTTCGAGTTCCGCTGGGAGGACCAGTTCAACCTCTCCCTCGACCCCACGACCGCTCGTGACTTCCACGACGAGACCCTGCCGGCCGGGGCAGCCAAGACCGCGCACTTCTGCTCGATGTGCGGGCCCCACTTCTGCTCCATGCGGATCAGCCAGGACGTACGCAAGTACGCCGCCGAGCACGGCGTCGACGACTCGGCAGCGCTTGAGCTCGGCATGAAGGAGAAGTCCGCCGAGTTCGCGCAGAACGGTGCCCGCGTCTACCTCCCGGTGGTCGACTGAAACGGCTGAGGGGTTGCGGTCAGGCCACATTCGTGTGAGCCCCCGCACAGGCCCGGTTCGTGGTGAGCCGCTCGGGCATGGTGGAGGTGTCGGCAGCCGCTGACGGGAGCGCCGGAACGTCCGAGCGAGGTCCACGTGCTATTGCACCAGGCGAGCCAGGACGGCATGTCCCTGCTCTCGGTGAGTGGCCAGGTGCGCGAGAAGGACACGCGTCGGCTGCTGTCAGCGGTCACGCTCGCCCTGCACGAGCAGCCGCGCGCAGTGGTCGTCGACCTCGTCCTTGCTACGGACGTGGCGCCCGGTGCGGTCCTCGCCCTCGACCGCTTGTCACGGCTCGGGGCGTCGTGGCCGCAGCCCGCCCTGGTCTTTGCGGCCACGGCCCCGGCAGTCGTCGCGGGGCTGTCCGCCGCGCTCGTCCATGCCGATCGTGTCGGTGCGCTCCGCCACCTCGACGACCACCGCTCGGATGCGCCCCGCGAGCAGGTCGAGCTGCCCTTCGGCCTCGACGGCCCGGCGCAGGCCCGCGCGGTCGTCTCTGCGTGGACCGAGCGCCTCGGCCTCGAGGACGTCCGCGACGACGTCACCCTGGTCGTCAGCGAGATGGTGACCAACGCCGTGCGCCACGCGGGTCCTCCGGTCGCGCTCGAGCTCCACGCCGAGAATGGCCGGGTCCTCATCGCCGTCCATGACGGCAGCCCCGACCCCCCGGAGCTCCGGCCGGCTCCGAGCGACGCCGAGGGCGGGCGAGGGCTCCTGCTGGTGGACCTGATCTGCGAAGAGCACGGCGTACGCCCGGATCCGCCCGGCAAGACCGTCTGGGCCGCGGTCCCGCGGCCGCCGGAGGGCGCTGAGCGGGTTGAGGAGCCGGCTCCCTAGGCTGCCCGTCGTGCCCTCCCTCCGTGTGGTCCTGACACCCGCTCTTCTCGACGCGCAGGCGGGCGTGCTGGACCTCGACGGGTTGCGCGCCGAGCTCGAGGCGCCCGGACCCTTCTCGGTGCAGGCGCTGGCCGAGGCCGCGCAGGGCGCACGCTCTCCACGGCTCCCGGAGGCCGACCGGACCGATCTGCCGATGCTCACGATCGACCCACCGGGCAGCATGGACCTGGACCAGGCCCTCTACCTGGAGCGCACCGACGGAGGCTTTCGGGTCTGGTACGCCATCGCTGACGTCGCCGCCTTCGTGACGGCAGGTGGGGCCTTGGACGCCGAGCTGTTCGCCCGTGGCGTCACGCTCTACGCCCCGGACGAGCGCGTGCCGCTGCACCCGCCCGTGCTCGGCGAGGGGGCCGCGAGCCTCCTGCCGGACCAGGACCGGCCGGCCCTGCTCTGGCAGCTCGACCTCGACGCAGAGGGGCGCCTGGTCGGCACGGACGTACGCCGTGCTCTGGTCCGCTCACGTAGGCGGCTCGACTACGAAGGCGTCCAGGCCGAGCTCGACGCGGGCACCGCTGACCCGGTCCTGCTGCTGCTGCGGGAGATCGGCTCCCTCCGACAGGAGCGGGCTCGCGAGCGCGAGGCGGTGGACCTGCCCACCCCCGAGCAGGAGGTGGCCGTCGATGCCCAGGGTCGGCCGACCCTCACGCTGCGGGCACAGCTGCCGTGCGAGGCGTGGAACGCCCAGATCAGCCTGCTGACCGGGACGGCGGCCGCGGCCCTCATGCTCGCCGGACCGGTCGGACTGCTGCGGACCATGCCCCCTGCGGACGCCAAGTCCGTCGCCGCCTTGCGACGCAGTGCGTTGGCGCTCGGCGTCGCCTGGGACGACGGCCAGTCCTACGGCGACGTGGTCTCGGCGCTGGACGCCACCGTGCCGGAGCACGCCGCGCTGCTGACCCTTGCGACCCGGTTGCTACGCGGAGCCGGCTACACGGCCTTCGACGGGTCGGTCCCGGAGCAGCCCCTCCACAGCGCCGTCGCCCTGCCGTACGCCCATTGCACAGCGCCGCTGCGCCGGCTCGCCGACCGCCACGTCGGCGAGGTCTGCCTGTCCCTCGCTGCCGGTCTGCCGGTGCCGGACTGGGCCCGGTCTGCCCTTCCTGATCTGCCCGACGTCATGGCCGGGACGACGCGCCGGGCCAACGCCTTCGAACGGGCGGTCGTCGACGCAGCGGAAGCAGTGGTGCTGGCCCCCCGGATCGGTGAGCAGTTCGACGCGGTCGTGGTCGAGAGTGGACCGAAGGGCGGTGTCGTTCAGCTGCGGCACCCGGCCGTGCGCGCGAAGTGCCAAGGCGGCGACCTGCCGCTGGGCCGGGAGGTCCGGGTCGTCCTGGCCGATGCCGATCCGGTCGCTCGGACCGTCGCCTTCAGACTGGTCTGAGCGGTCCCGCACGGCACCTCCGCCGCGGCCCTGCCAGGATGCCGACATGAGCGACTCCGACGTCCCCGCACCCGCGACCCCAGCACCTCCTCCTGACCCCCCGGTCGTCTCGGTCCTCGGTGGCACGGGACCGCAGGGGAGAGGGCTTGCGCGGCGCCTCGCCCTGGCCGGGGTCCACGTCGTGCTCGGCTCACGCGATGCGGCCCGCGCGCAGGCTGCCGCGGCAGAGCTGCCCGGAGCGGTGTCCGGGGCGAGCAACGCCGAAGCGGCGCTGACCGGCGACGTCGTCATCGTCGCCGTCCCCTGGGAGGGCCACGGCGAGCTGCTCGCCTCGCTGGCCGCCGAGCTGGCCGGCAAGGTCGTCGTCGACTGCGTGAACCCGCTCGGCTTCGACAAGCAAGGCGCGTTCGCACTCCAGGTCGCCGAGGGCAGTGCAGCCGAGCAGGCTCGCGGCATCCTCCCGGACAGCACGGTCGTCGCCGCGTTCCACCACGTCAGCGCGGTCCTGCTGCTCGACGAACAGGTCGACCAGGTCGACACCGACGTGCTCGTCCTCGGTGACGACCGCGAGGCGACCGACCTGGTGCAGGCGCTCGCCGACCGGATCCCGGGCATGCGCGGCGTCTACGCCGGACGTCTGCGCAACGCCCACCAGGTGGAGGCGCTGACCGCCAACCTGATCTCGGTCAACCGCCGCTACAAGGCGCACGCCGGGTTGCGCGTGACGGACGTGTGACAACGCCCGTCGACGACCTCGGTACGCAGGTCGCGGTCCCGCGTCGGGTGCGGCGGGTGGTGTCGATCGTCCCGTCGCTGACCGAGGCCCTCGCCGAGACCTGTCCGGAGCTCCTGGTCGGTGCGACGGATTGGTGCTCGCACCCGGAGTCCCTCGACGTGGTCCGGATCGGGGGGACGAAGAACCCGCGAGCGAACGAGATCGTCGCGCTGCAACCGGATCTCGTGTTCGCCAACGCCGAGGAGAACCGCGTTGTCGATCTTGACGCCCTGCGGGAAGCGGGGATGGCCGTCTGGGTGACCGCCCCCGAGACCGTGCCGGCGGCGCTGACGTCGCTGCGCCGGATGCTGTCGGCCTGCGGGGTGCCCGGTCCGGGCTGGCTCGACGAGGCCGAGCGCGTCTGGGCCGAACCCGAGCCGGGGCCGAGGCGCAGGGCGGTCGTCCCGATCTGGCGGCGGCCGTGGATGGCCGTCGGGCGCGACACGTTCACCGGCGATGTCCTGTCCCGCCTCGGGGTCGACAACGTCCTCGCGGGGTCCTCGGAGCGCTACCCCAAGTTCCTCGTGGACGACCTGCCCCAGCACGAGCTCGTCGTGCTGCCGGACGAGCCCTACGCGTTCAAGGCCGACGACGGCCCGGAGTCCTTCTCAGCCCCTGCTGCGCTGGTCAGCGGACGCCACCTCACGTGGTACGGCCCGTCTCTGGTGGAGGCTCGGGGTCTGCTCCGGGCCCAGCTCGCCGCGGCGGCGCCCCGTGCCTGAGCGGCGACGAGTCCCGGACCGGGTGGGTGCGGTGGCCGGGGCCGTCGGGGTCCTCGTCCTCTCCGCAGCCTGGATCACTGCCGGCCGGAGGACCGCCGGCTTCGACCCGGTGCGCCAGAGCATCAGCCAGCTGCAGCGCGACGGGACGACGACCGGCGCCCTCCTGACGGCGGCCTTCCTCGCCTTCGCGCTCGGGGCGCTGCTGCTCGTACCCGTCCTCGTGCGCCAGGTCGGCCGTGCCCCCGGCGCAGCTCTCGCCGTGGCCGCCGTGGCCACCCTCGGCGCTGCCGCCTCACCGCTGGGGGAGACCCGCGGGGGGAGGCAGGACGTCGTGCACCTCGCGTTCGGCTCTGTCGGCTACGCCTCCCTCTGCGTCCTGCCGCTCCTGGCCGGCTGGGCCCTGCGTCGCCGGGCCCCTCGGGCTGCGGCCGGTTCTTTCCTGCTGGGGACCGTCGCCTCGACCTGCTTGCTCGGGACGGTGCCCGCGGATGCGGTCTCGGGGGCGCTCCAACGGGTCGGCTTCGTCGCCGTCCACCTGTGGTTGCTGGGGTTCTGCGCCGCCGTGCTCCGCCGGCCGGACCCTCAGCTCCAGGACGCGAGAAGGGCCTCGGCCGGTGCGCGGTGGTGGGGAAGCCGCTCGGCGTAGAGGCAGGTCCAGACCGCGGCGTGCAGGCGCCTGAGCTCGATCCACGGCTCGAGGTCCGGGACGGGCCCGTACGCCCGGAGTGCGGCGTGGCAGTCCACGCGGGTGCTCGTCGCCACGCACGCAAGGTCCCACGCGACCGGCCCGGCGCACGCGTCCTCGAGGTCGGCCCAGGTCCACCCGCCCGCCGCCTTCAGCAGGTTCCCCGGGTGGGGATCGCCGTGCAGAGCCTGTTCCGGGGCGTCGTCGGGGAGCCGGGGGAGCACCTGCTCGAAGGCCCGCCGCATGCCGGCGGTCGTGGCCGGGTCGGCCCGGTCCAGGAAGCGGCTGATGTCCTCGAACGGGGTGGCGAGGCGGGGCAGCACGGCCGGGTAGGAACGCGTGGCCTCGTGCAGGTGGCGGAGCAGGTCGCCGAGCTGCGCGGGTGCGATCTGCGCGGCCGGGTCGTGCGGCAGGTGCTGCCAGAACGTCATCACCTCGGCCCCCCGGGAGTGCACCCGCTGGGGGACCAGGTCGCTCGGCGCCACCACCGCGATCCCGGCGCTCGCGAGGTGCGCCGCCACCGCGAGCTCCCGCTGCAGCCAGTCGGCCGGCTCCCGGACGAGGTGCGTCGTCGCGGCCACCTTGACGACCAGCGGTGCCGGACGGAGGTGGACGACGACGTTCGCCCCGTCCGCCAAGACGGTCGGGTCATCGCTGACGACGCCGTGCGTCCGAGCCACGAGCACCGCCGCCGCCACGGCACGCGCGGCTCTCGCGGTCGTCGTCACGGCGCACATCCTGCCTGGGCCGAGTCCCCGTCCCTTGCGTCTGGCCGTTGCGTCTGGAACCGCGGGGCAGCCCACGCGGCCGATGATCAGACGCCACGTCCGCAGGCGAGGCCTCCCCGGGCCGTTGCGTCTGGATCCGCGGGGCAGCCCACGCGGCCGATGATCAGACGCCACGTCCAAGAGGGTGCTGCTAGGAGAAGCTGTGCCCCGGGCCCGGGAAGCGCCCCTCGCGGACGTCGTCGGCGTAGGCCGTCGTGGCGTCGGTGAGGATGCCGCGGAGGTCGGCGTACTGCTTGACGAAGGTCAGCGGCTTGCCGGGCGTGAGTCCGGCCATGTCGGTCCAGACGAGCACCTGGGCGTCGCAGCCCGCTCCTGCCCCGATGCCGATGGTCGGGATGTCGAGCTCCTTGGTGACCCGCTCGGCGAGGTCAGCGGGGACCGCCTCGAGCACGACCGCGAAGGCCCCCGCCGCCTGCAGCGCAAGGGCGTCGTCGAGCAGCACGTCCGCTGCCTCGCCGCGGCCCTGCACGCGCAGCCCGGTGACGTTCTCCGACTGGGGGGTCAGCCCGACATGCCCCATCACGGGGATGCCGGACGACACGAGCAGCTCCACCTGGGGAGCCATCCGCCGCCCGCCCTCGAGCTTGACCGCCTGAGCACCGCCCTCCTTGAGGAACCGCACCGCGGTGGTGAGCGCCTGCTCGGGTGAGCCCTGGAACGATCCGAAGGGCAGGTCAGCGACGATCAGGGGGCGGCTGGTCGAGCGGACGACGGCGCGGACCATCGGGAGGAGCTCGTCGACCGTGACCGGGACGGTCGTCGAGTAGCCGAGCACGTTGTTCCCGGCGGAGTCGCCGACCAGGAGCACGGGAATGCCTGCTGCCTCGAAGATCCCGGCGGTGAGCATGTCGTACGAGGTCAGCATCGCCCAGCGCTCGCCACGGTCCTTCGCGGCCTGCAGGTCGCGGATGTGCACGCGGCGGCTGACGACCCCGCCGTAGAGACTGGGCAGCTGGTCGGTGGACTTTTGCTGGGGCATCGGCTGTTCAGGCAGAGGATCTGGGGACAGGGGATCTGGGGACATGACGTCGACCTCCGGTCGCGTGCCTCGAGGCCGGCCCCCTCCGGTGGGGGTGAGGGTCCCCGGACCCTCTCAGGGTCGCACCTCCGCCTTCACCCGTCTTCGTGATGCGGGTCACCCGAACGGGACTAACAATACGGTTGCGTCTCGTTAGGCCCGCCCGTACGCTCGGTCATTGCAAGACGGCGGCGTGCTGGAATAGCCGCAACGGGCAGGCGAGGGCAGAGGTTCGGCAGGCATGAGTGAGCGCTCGGTCCACGATCGCAGGTGGTGGATCCTTGGCACCCTGGTGCTCAGCCTGCTCGTGGTGGTGTTGGACAACACCATCCTCAACGTGGCCCTCAAGACCATCCAGCAGGACCTCGGAGCCACCCAGAGCGAGCTCGCCTGGGCGGTCAACGCCTACACGCTCGTCTTCGCCGGGCTGCTGTTCACCTACGGGGTGCTTGGCGACCGCTTCGGGCGCAGGCTGGCCCTCGTCGTCGGCCTGGTGCTCTTCGGCCTCGCCTCGCTGCTGGCGGCGTTCTCGTCCAGCCCCGAAGCGCTGATCGCGAGCCGGGCCCTCATGGGCGTCGGCGGAGCGGCGGTCTTCCCCTCGACGTTGAGCATCATCAGCACGGTCTTCGAGGCGGACGAGCGCGGCAAGGCGATCGGGATCTGGGCCGGCTTCGTGGGGCTGGCCATCGCTGTGGGGCCCATCACGGGCGGCATCCTGCTGGAGCACTTCTGGTGGGGCTCGGTCTTCCTCGTGAACGTCCCCGTGGTGCTGGTCGCGCTGGCGGCGATCGCCTGGATCGTGCCGGAGTCGAAGGACCCGGGTGCGCAGCGGCTCGACCCGGCAGGCGTCGTCTTGTCGATCTCCGGCCTGGTGCTCCTGGTCTACGGGATCATCAAGGGTGGCGAGACCACCGAGTGGGGGAGCGCCGAGGTCCTCGGACCGCTGCTCGCCGGCGTCGCGGTCCTCGCGCTGTTCGTCGTCCTCCAGCGGCGGTCGTCGGCCCCGATGCTCGACGTGACTCTCTTCCGCAACCCGGCCTTCTCCGCCGCCTGCGGTGCGGTCACCCTCGTGATGTTCGCCCTGTTCGGCACGGTGTTCTTCCTGTCGTTCTACCTGCAGTACGCCCGCGACTTCTCCCCCCTGCAAGCCGGGCTCGCGTTCCTGCCGGTCGCCGTCTCGATGAGCGTCCTGGCCCCCCGGAGCGCCAAGCTCGTCCGGCGCTACGGCGCGAAGGCCGTCTGCGCCACCGGCCTGCTGCTCGTGACCCTCGCCTTCTCCGGCTACCACTTCATCGACGAGCAGACCCCGATCGCCGTCGTGCTCGTCCTGCTCGCCCTGCAGGGGGCGGGCATGGCCAACACCGTCGCGCCCGCCACTGAGTCGATCATGTCGACGCTCCCGCGCCACCGGGCCGGAGCCGGGTCGGCGGTCAACACCACCGTCCGTCAGGTGGGCGGGGCGCTCGGCGTGGCCGTCCTCGGGTCGATCCTGTCGGCGAGCTACCGCTCGGGGATCACCCCGGCGCTGGGGGGGCTCTCCGGTCGCGACCGGGAGCTCGCCGCCGAGTCGATCGGCGGCACCCAACTGGTCGCGAGCCAGCTCCCGGCGGAAGTGGGCCAGACGCTGGCCTCGGCCGGCACCTCGGCCTTCATCGACGCGATGCACACGACCGCTCTGGGGTCGGCGCTGTTCGCGGCTCTCGGGGCGATCGTCGTCCTGCGATGGCTGCCCGGTCGCGCGGTTGCTGCGGACGCCGTGCCGGCCGAGCGCGAGCCGGTGGGTGCGGCGTGACCACCACCTCCGACGTCCCGCGGCAGCTGGGGCGACCCCGCGACCCCAAGCTCGACCAGGCCCTCATCGACGCGACGCTTCGCCTGCTCGCGGACGGCGGCTACTCCGCGCTCACGATGGAGGCGGTCTCGGCGGCGGCAGGGGTCGGCAAGGCCACGCTCTACCGCCGGTGGCCGGGCAAGGAGCAGCTCGTCGTCGACGCCGTCGCGACGCTCGCCGAGCCCCCGGACGCCCCGGCCGGCGCCGGAGTCCGGGACGAGCTGGTCGCGCTGCTCGAGGCGATCCGGCGCAAGAGCCGGTCCTCGCTGGCTGGCAAGATCTTTCCGCGGCTGATCGGCGAAGGCGTCGACAACCCCGAGCTCATGCGGCGCTACCGGGCCCAGGTGCTCGACCCGCGCCGCGAGCGCTTTCGCGTCGTCCTGCAACGCGGCGTCGCCCAGGGACTCGTCCGCCCCGACCTGGACCTCGACTACGCGATCGACCTGCTGGTCGGTCCGATGGCCTTTCGGAACCTGATCCGCAGCGAGCCGTCTCCTGGGCCGGACCTCGCGCCGCGCATCGTCGACGACCTCCTGGTGGCGTTCGCGCCGCGCGCAGCAGACCCTGGAGCGGACCCGCGCACGACGAAGGAGCAGCTCGCATGACGACGACAGCGCAACGGCCCGAGCACGGGGATGCGCCCGCCCAGCTCAGCCATGGGCAGATCATGGTGATCCTGTCCGGTCTGCTGCTCGGCATGTTCCTCGCCGCGCTCGACCAGACGATCGTCTCGACCGCCATGCGCACCATCGCTGACCGGCTCGAGGGTCAGACGGCGCAGGCGTGGGTGACGACCGCGTACCTCATCACCTCGACGATCTCGACGCCGCTCTACGGCAAGCTCAGCGACACCTACGGCCGCAAGCCCTTCTACGTCTTCGCGATCGTGGTGTTCGTCTCCGGCTCCATGCTGTGCGGCCTGGCTCAGAACATCTACGAGCTGGCGGCCTACCGCGCGATCCAGGGGATCGGCGCCGGGGGGCTCATGTCCTTGGCATTCGCCATCGTGGGTGACTTGGTGCCACCTCGTGAGCGTGGCCGCTACCAGGGCTACTTCATGGCGGTCTTCGGGATCAGCAGCGTGCTCGGCCCGGTCCTCGGCGGAGCTTTCGCGGGCCAGCAGACCCTGCTCGGCATCGACGGCTGGCGCTGGATCTTCTACATCAACGTGCCGCTGGGACTGCTCGCCCTCGTCGTGGTGCTGCGCAAGCTGCACCTGCCTCGACACCGGTCGAAGGCGCGGATCGACTTCCTCGGCGCTGCCCTGCTCAGTACGACGGTGGTCCCGGTGCTGCTGCTCGCTGAGAAGGGTCGCGACTTCGGCTGGGGCTCGCCGATCAGCCTGGGCCTGCTCGCCCTGGCCGTCGCCTCGCTGATCGGTTTCGTGGCCTGCGAACGCCGCATGGGCGAGGCCGCGCTGCTGCCGCTGCGGGTCTTCTCCAGCAGCGTCTTCAGCCTCAGCAGCGTCACGGCCGTCCTCGTGGGAGCGGGCATGTTCGGCGGTCTCGTGATCCTTCCGCTGTACCTGCAGATCGTGCGCGGCGCCTCACCGACGGCCGCCGGCCTGCAGCTGATCCCCCTGATGTTCGGGATCTTCCTGACCTCGGGCATCTCCGGGAAGTTCATGAGCCGGACCGGTCGCTACAAGGTCCTCCCGACCATCGGGACGGCCTTGATGTTCACGGCGCTGATGCTGATGTCGACGCTCGACGTGCAGACTCCGCTGCCCCTGGCCATGGCGTACATGCTCCTGATGGGTGCCGGGCTCGGACTGTCGATGCAGACGCTGGTGATCAGCGTGCAGAACGCCCTGCCCCCGCGTGACATGGGCATCGCGACGTCGTCGGTCTCGTTCTTCCGCTCGCTCGGCGGGACGCTGGGGGCGGCGGTGTCCCTCGCCATCCTGTTCGGCTCGCTCGCCGGCAACATCCAGGACCGGGCCCGCTCGGCCGGGCTTCCCGCCGAGGTCGTGGACCGGTTCTCGAGCGCCACCGCGCTGGACGACAGCACGGTGATCGACACGCTGCCCTCCGCGGTCCGCCAGGCCGTGCTCGACGGGTTCGCCGACTCCATGTCCACCGTCTTCCTCGTCGTCGCCGCGCTGCTCGTGCCGGCCTTCCTGCTGACGCTGTTCGTCAAGGAGATCCCGCTGCGAGCACAGGGAGGGCTGGTCGCCGCCCACGCCGACGCCAAGACAGAGCAGGCGCTCTCGGCGAGCCGCGCGGAGTCCGCCGTCCTCTGAGCGGCCTCTCCGACGGGCAGGTCCCGGGGCGTACCGTCGGACCTCCGACGCTGAGGAGTCCGCCATGGCCAGTCTCGACGACCCGGGCGTACGCGCCCTGCTCGACAAGCCCAAACCCAACCACGCAGTCGTGTCGACCCTCAACGAAGACGGGTCGGTCCACAGCACGGTCGTCTGGGTCGACGTCCAGGACGGTCGGCTCGCCGTCAACAGCGCCGTCGGGCGCGTGTGGCCGAAAAACCTCGAGCGGGACCCTCGGATCACGGTGATGGTCTACGACGAGGACAACCCCTACGACTACGTCGAGGTGCGCGGCACGGCAACGGGGACCACCGAGGGCGCCGACGCTCACATCGACCGCCTCGCCAAGCGCTACCTCGGGGTGGACAGCTACCCCTACCGCACGCCTGACGAGCAGCGCATCAGCTACGTGGTCGAGCCGACCCGGGTGCGGCACCAGAAGCAGGGCTGAGCCGCGCCGTGTCCCCCCTGCGTTCGTGGGCAGGATCGACGACATGGCAGATGACGCGGGCTCACTCGGCTTCGGGATCGACATCGGGGGGAGCGGCATCAAGGGTGCGCTGGTCGACCTGGCGCGGGGCGCACTGGCAGCCGACCGGGTGCGCATCCCGACCCCGCAACCCGCCACCCCGGAGGCGGTCTGCGACGTCGTCGCCCAGGTGCTCGAGCAGGGCGAGGCCCCTGAGGGCCGGTTCGGGCTGACCCTGCCTGCCGTCGTCCTGCACGGGGTGGTGCGGACCGCGGCGAACATCGACCAGGCCTGGATCGGCACCGACGTGGTGGCCCTGGTCGAGCAGCGGACCGGGCGTCGACCCGTCGTCGTCAACGACGCCGACGCGGCGGGGGTCGCCGAGGCGAGGTACGGCGCCGCCCGAGACGTCGCCGGCACCGTCCTGGTGCTCACCCTGGGAACAGGCATCGGCAGCGCCCTGCTGATCGACGGGCGCCTGGTCCCGAACACCGAGCTCGGCCATCTCGAGATCGACGGCGAACCCGCCGAGCGTCGGGCGGCCGAGTCGGCCCGCGAGCGCGAGGACCTCAGCTGGCAGGACTGGGCGGCAAGGGTCGAGCGCTACCTGCAGCACGTCGACCGACTGCTCTGGCCCGACCTCGTCGTCCTCGGAGGTGGGGTCAGCAAGAAGGCCGGCAAGTGGCTCCCGCTGTTGGACGTGCGTCCGCCGGTGCGGCCGGCCGCCCTGCTCAACGACGCCGGCATGGTGGGCGCGGCGCTGCTCGCGTCCAAGGCGACGAAGGAGGCCGTCTCCAGCGGTTGATCATGCGCAGGGCGCCGGTGACTCCTCAGTGCCCCTCGGGACGCGCCGTCTCCGGCTCCGCCGCCGTCGGAGCAGCGGTCTCGCGCCAGCGGGAGGTGATCGGGAGCCGCCGGTCGCGGCCAAACGCCCGACTGGTGATCTTGGGACCGGGGGGTGACTGGCGGCGCTTGTGCTCCGCGGCGTCCACGAGGGCGATGACCCGGTCGACCGTCGCCGCGTCAAAGCCGGCCGCGATCAGCTCGCCGCGGCCCTGGTCACGCTGGACGTAGGCGTCCAGCAACGGGTCGAGCACGTCGTAGGCCGGTAGCCGGTCGCTGTCCAGCTGACCGGGCGCAAGCTCCGCGGACGGCGGCTTCTCGATGCTGTTCTCCGGGATCGGCGGCCGCTCGCCCCGCTCGGCCGCGGCGGCGTTGCGCCACCGGCACAACTGCCAGACGAGGGACTTCGGCACGTCCTTGATGGGCGCGAAACCGCCGGCGGAGTCGCCGTAGAGGGTGGAGAAGCCCGTCGCCGCCTCGCTCTTGTTGCCCGTGGTCAGCACGAGGTGCCCGGACTGGTTGGACAGCGCCATGAGGGTCGTGCCGCGCACCCGCGCCTGCAGGTTCTCGACCGCGAGGCCGGTCAGCTCGACCGACTCGAGCCAGGCCGTGACCATCGGGGCGATCGGGATGACCGACCAGTGCAGGCCCTGGCGCTCGGCGAGGTCCTGCGCGTCGGTGACCGAGTGGCCGCTCGACCACTCGCTCGGCATGCCCACGACGTGCACCGCCTCGGGCCCGAGGGCGTCGCAGGCGAGGGTCGCGACCAGGGCCGAGTCGATGCCCCCGGACAAGCCGAGGATGACGGAGCGGAAGCGGTTCTTGAGCACGTAGCCGCGGATCGCCGTGACAAGCGCACCCCACACCTCCGCCTCGGGGCCGAGGACCTCTGCGACATCCGGCGCGACGGGTTCGTAGGCAGCCAGGGCCGAGGCCGAGAGCGTGACCCGCTCGACGTGCATGGTCGTGCCGTCGCCCGCGTCGACGGGACCGGCGCTGTCGGAGCGCGCCGACGGCAGGTCGACGTCGGCCACGAGCAGGACCTGCTCCCACAGCGGAGCGCGGGTCAGCACCGCACCCGAGGCATCCACCACCAGGGAGTCCCCGTCGAAGACCAGCTCGTCCTGGCCGCCCACCGTGTTGACGTAGGCCAGGGCGGCTCCTGCCTCGACGGCGCGTCGGGCCGCGAGCGGGCCGCGTACGTCGTCCTTGTCCCGCTCGTAGGGCGAACCGTTGATGCAGACGACCAGGCCAGCACCCGCCGAGCGGGCGACCGAGATCGGACCGCCCTCCTGCCACAGGTCCTCGCAGATCACGACCGCGACGTCGACCCCGTGCACCCGCACGACCGGTAGGCGGTCACCGCGTACGAAGTAGCGGAACTCGTCGAAGACGCCGTAGTTGGGCAGGTGGTGCTTGGCGTAGCGGGCCACCACCTCGCCGCGGAACAGCACAGCGGCGGAGTTCTGCGGCTCGCCCGCCGGTCGTCCGACCGCAGGAGCGGGGAACTCGGTGCGGCCGCAGTAGCCGAGGACCACGACGAGCTCGCCCAGCCCCTCGTCGGCGAGCCGTCCCGCGAGCCGCTCCAGGGCGTCGAGGCTCGCCTGCACGAACGAGTGCCGAAGCACGAGGTCCTCCGGCGGGTAACCGGTCAGCACCATCTCGGGGAAGGCGACGAGGTGGCAGCCCTGCTCTGCAGCGCCGCGGCTCCAGCTCAGGACGACGTCGGCGTTACCGGCCAGGTCGCCCACCGTGCTGTCGACCTGGGCCAGACCGACCCTCAGCTGAGGCATGCCGTCACGCTAGCGGTGCTCAGGCCGCAGCCGTCAGCGCGGCGTACTCCTCGTCGGTGAGCTCGACCTGCGCGGCGGCGCAGTTCTCCTCCAGGTGCGCGACCGAACCGGTCCCCGGGATCGGCAGCATCACGGGGGAACGGCGCAGCAACCAGGCAAGGGCCAGCTGGGCGTGGGTGGCCTGGTGCTCGGCAGCGATCTCGTCGAGCAGTCCACCTGGCTTGGCCAGGTCGCCGGCCGCCACGGGGAACCACGGGATGAAGGCGATGCCCTCGCGCTCGCAGTACTGCAGGACCTCCTCGGACTGGCGGTTGCCGAGGTTGTAGAGGTTCTGCACGGAGACGACGTCCACCACCTCGCGGGCCTGCTCGATCTCCTGGACGCTCACCTCGGAGAGCCCGATGTGGCGGATCTTGCCGGCGTCCTGAAGCTCCTTGACCGCGCCGAGCGAGTCCTCGACCGCGACGAGCTTGTCGATCCGGTGCAGCTGCCACAGGTCGATCCGCTCGACGTCGAGTCGGCGCAGGCTCATCTCGACGCACTGGCGCAGGTACTCCGGCCGGCCGACCTGCTCCCAGCTGTCGGGCCCGTTGCGGGTGAGCCCGCCCTTGGTCGCGACGACCACCCCGTCGTACGGGTGGAGCGCCTCCCGGATCAGGTCCTCCGAGACGTACGGGCCGTAGCTGTCGGCGGTGTCGATGAAGTCGACGCCGAGCTCGACCGCGCGGCGGAGCACCTGACGAGCGGTCTCGAGGTCAGCCGGCGGGCCCCAGATGCCCTTGCCCGTGATGCGCATCGCGCCGTAGCCGAGCCGGTGGACGGACAGGTCACCGCCGAGGGCGAAGGTGCCGCTCGCGGTCACGGGGGTGGTCGTCGAGGTCAAGAGGTCCTCCAGGGTCAGGTGGGCGTGTTGTCTCGGGCCGATCGACCCGTGCCGGATGCCATCGGCACACGTGCGCCAACCCGGGCAGGACGCCAACCCTTCCCCCAGTGGCCAGCCCACCGCGGTCGTGGGCCGCGGGCGGGCCTGACAGGATGGTGGGCATGGACAAGCAGCAGGAGTTCACTCCCGCAGGCGCTGTTCGACCGTGTAGTCAGAGCCGTACCGCACCTGAACTGCGGTGACGGACTTGACTGACGTTGACCGATGACGGCCAGGTGCGACCGTCTTGCGGACTCAATGCGGACTGACCTGGCCCGCCTCCCCGGGGGTGCAGGCGGGCGGCGTGTGCCTGGTCCCCCCGCTCCTGTCCCTCGGAGATGCTGCAGACGATTTGCGACGGGACAGGACTGGGCGTGCACCGCGGGTGGGCCGCGATGTGCGACCCGGCCAGGACACTGGACCAAAGGGCGCAATCCGACCGCAGAACACCAGTCTGCCGAGGAAGTCGGCGGATGACCTGCTGCCGACCACCCGTACTCTGCCCGGGTGAGCGAACAGCGACCGGGCGCCGGGTCGTGACCGATCGGACCAGGGCCGCCAACGACGATGCCGGCGTACGGCAGGTGCGCGCAACGGCCTTGGGTCGGGGTACGCACGGCGTAGCCGACGTCCGGCGGATGCTCGAGACCCAGTTCCACGTGGCGTTCCCGCACCGCATCTGGGTGGCCGGCAAGGTCGGTGAGGTGAAGGTCGACGGGCCGGCGCCGGCTGGCGGAGAGAGCGACCTGCGCTTCCTGCTCGAGGCGGCGACCAAGCCCGATGAGCTTTGGCTGCCCTGCCTGGTGTCCGGTCCGAGCGCCAGCGCCGTGCGCGATCTTCTCCACCGCGCGTACGACGTCGGCCTTGGGGAGGTCGTCCAGCCCGGCCGCCTCGTCCGCGTGGGCGGTCTGCTGCGCTTCGACGCCCGCCGCAACGCGATGGTGCTCGTCGTGTCGGAGCTCGATCCGACACCGACGGAGATTGCCCTGGTTCACCAGCGCGAAGCCGCGCGGCGTGCAGTGACCGACGAGGGCCTGCCTGCGCGTCAGCGGACCCTGGCCTGCCGCTCGGCCCCACTCGACGTCGTCGTCGTAGGCGGAGACCGCGTGGTGAACTCGACGGTGGGCACGCTGTCGGCCTCGGACTTCGCGGTGCGGCCACGCGCCGTGCCGGTCGAGCTGGCCGGGGCGGACGCACCCTTGGTGCTGGCTGCGGCTGTACGCCGAGCAGCACAGGACGCTGACGTGGTGCTTCTGGTCCGAGGGCCGGGTCGACCGCTGGGGCTGGCGGTCTACGACGCGGTCGTGGTGGCACGCGCGGTCGCCGCTAGCCCGGTCCCCGTGGTGACCGGGCTGGGAGGCGCGCAGGTGCGTACGACCTGCGATGTGGTGGCCTTCGCGACCCTCCCGACCGCGGATGAGGCGGCGCAATGGGTGATCAGGCGCTTGCGGGAGGCTGAGCATCACCTGAGCGAGCTGGCCGCCGAGGTCGAGGGGCTGTCGCTCGCGGCTGGGTCGCGCTGGCGGCAGTCCCTGGACAGCGTCGCGCAGGAGATCGACGTGTCGGCGGCCCAGGCGGCTGTACGAGGCGAGCGCGCGCGCTGTCTCGCCCGCCGCCGGCTGAGGATCATAGGGGCGCTGCTGGCCGTGCTGGCGCTCGCGGCAGCAGTGGCCACCGGTGTCGCGGCGCTGGCCATACTCGCCGTCGTCGCCGTGCTCGCGGTGGCCGGCGTAGAGCTGTGGTGGAGGTGTGGGGGCATGACTACCAGCAGGAGATCTTGGATGCCGCAACGGGACGACGAGTTCGCTGAAGTGATGCAACGGCTGCACACCGTGCGCGAGGAGCTGGATCGCACCGACAGCGTCGAGCGGGTCGCGGCGCTGCGCGCGGCGGCGACGCAGCTGGTCGTCCGGGGACGAGAACTGCTGGGAAGCCACTTCGAGACGCCGGCGCCGGTGCCCGACACGGAATTGGCCGAGGCGTCGCTAGCGGCCGAGGCCGGGGGCGTTTCCGCAACGCGAACGGAGTAGCGACGTACCCCCGAAAGCCACCGGTGCTTCCTTGGGGCGTCACGTCACGTCACGCGGCCGGACCTCCGCCGGACGGAACGGCGAGCACCGACGGACGGGGCGCCCGGCGGCGCGGACGACGGACCAGCCCCGCTTGCCTTCGCGGTTGCTTCGCTGAGGCGTCTCCTAGGACCGCCCTCCGGGCACGCTCCCGAAGCAGAGGAACGCCCCTCCCGTCGAGACGGAAGGGGCGTTCTGCCGGTCCGGCCGGAGGTCCGCCGCGGGAGGCGGGGACGCGGACGGAGAGCAGGTGTTAGGCGGGCCGCCCGACGGTGTAGGTGCTGCTGTAGATGACCTGACGGGTCACCGTGGTGCCGGTTCGGCGGGCTACCCACATGGTGCCGTCACCGGCGTAGATGCCGAGGTGGGTGACCGTGCCGCTGGTGCGGAAGATGATCAGGTCACCGAGCTGCTCGCTGCCGCGGGGCACCGGGCGGGCGGCTGCGGCCTGCTCCCGGGACGTGCGGGGCAGCGAGACGCCGACCCGCCCGTAGACGTACTGCACGAAGCCGGAGCAGTCGAAGGCGTTCGGGCCGGTCGCACCGAAGGCGTACGGCTGGCCGGCGTGCCGGGAGGCCTCGGCCACCGCGGCAGCCCCGACGGAAGAGGCGGCCGGAGCGGCAGCCGCGACTGGGGTGCTGGCGGCCTGGACGGCAGGAGCGTCCCCGGTCAGGGCGCCCCAGGTGCGCGGCCCGACGATGCCGTCCGCGACCAGGCCGCGGGCAGACTGGTACGCGACGACCGCCCGGTGGGTGACCAGGCCGAAGACGCCGTCGGCGGCGATGCCGCCCAGACGGCTCTGCAGGTCGACCACGGTCGGGCCGCGATCGCCGACCCGGAGGGGGCCGGGAGCGACCGCTTGAGCCGCGGCCGGGGGAGCGGCCGTCACCGGAGCAGTCCGCGCTGCGGAGACCGGGTGGGCCGAGGCGGGTGCCGCTGTCAGAGCGGACAGCGGGACCACCACGGCCGAGGACAGGATGCTGGTGTAGGCGATGCGCCTGAGACGGGATGGCTTGACATGACGACCACGAGCACGCACGAGTAGGACCTCCGTACGCCTCCGGGGTTAGCTGTCGGGTTAGGGCTGGAGAGCCCTGCCGCCGTGGCGACCTCACCCCAAGAGGACTGACGCCCTCGCGTGCTCTTGGTTCCCCCGGCCCCGCCCATCAGGACGCAAGGACTGACCGCGCCGGACGGGACTCGGCGGAGGCGCAGCAGCACCCCCCGTCGGGGGGCTGCCAAACCGTAACCCACCCTTGTCGACGCTTGCGCAGCGAACATCCGGGACAGGGCGCGCCCGTCGGCCGCCGCCCTCGCGTTTCGCCTTGCTGCGGCAGGGTCGACTTCGGTTTGGCAGCCTGCCAGCGCAGCCTCCAGCCGCTGCTGTCAACCTGTACGAACGGAACTGGCGGCGCAGGTACGCCTGGTGGCTGGAGGCTGCGTCGTGAACGTCCTTCGACTTGAAGGTGTCGTTGACGCCGCCGGTCGCGTGCGTCCATGACTGCTCGTTCTGTTGCTCTATCTCGGACCCCGTGGCAGTTGGCCTGAGTCAGATGTCTCCCGCAGGGGCGTTGAGCGCCCCGCACACCGCCGGACGGGCACTGTGCGGCGGCGTACAGCCGCGACGCCCGCGTGGCGCTCCGGCCAATGCCCCCCCGCAGGAGCTACCTGTGGTGCGCCTGTCGTCTTCGACGGGCTGCTGACCGTAACCTCGCCGCACAGCGCTCGCGGGGCTGCTGCAGGACCCCTATCGCTTCGGCGCCCCTCACGGCGCCCCCTGCACTGCGGGGGGGCGCCGTGCTGCGTCTTCCTACACGCGAGGCGTCAGCCATTCGGGCAGCCGCAGCAGCAGGCGGTGCAGGCCAGGTTGGCACAGCAGTTGCAGGCGAGGCACTGTCCACAGCTCGGGCCGGTGCTCCGGTAGCCGCGTTCGTCGCCGTACGGGTCCTTGCGGCGGCCGAACTGGCGTCGGCGTCCATCCCCGCCCCAGGAGCCTCCGATGATCACCGTGTGGGCCATGACCGCCCACACCGACAGCACTGACGAGGTACCGGTGCGCTGCTGGGGGACCGATCCCGCGGTCCCGCAGGCGCAGGCGCCCGGAAGTACCCTCTGTACCGCCGAAGCCAGCTCACGACCGAGAAGCACGTCGATCAGTGCGCGGTCGACGAGGACCGGCCGGGAGAGTGCCGCGCTGATCCGAGTGACTAGCTCGTCGGCCAGGTGCCGGGCTGCGGCGACGTCGGTCCCCGTTGCGGCGAGCGGGTTGAAGCGACCGCCGCAGCGTCTGCGGCCCGATCCTCCACGGCGTCGAGCAGGTGGACCAACGCACCGAAGGCCCGCCCGGCATCGGCAAGGGGCGCGACGTTGTCCGGTCTGCCCGCGACCACGGCGGTGTGGCCGAACAGCGAAGCGACCGCCTCTGCTGTCGGGGCCAGCAGCGCCTCCAGCGTCGCGCCCGGCACCGCCTCGACGGCGGTCGAGGCGGAGGGCGCAGCCAGCACGATTGCCGGGTCGAGCCCCACGGACGCAGCCAGCGCTGATCCTGAGCTGGTCAGCCGAGAGGCCACCCTGCGCGCCGCTCTTCGCGCAGGACGAGGGAGGTCGTCGTCCCCGAGCTTGTCGACCAGGCCAGCAGCGGCGCTCACGACGGCGCCAGCGGCGGCCAGCCGGGCGGCGTCACTGGTGCTGGACACGACCGTCGCCCGGGTGAAGCCGCGCAACGGGCACGGCGCTGCGGTCGTCGTCTCGACCTGACCGGCCTGCGCCTCGACGAGCACAGACAGCAGCAGCACGTCGTAGCCAGTAAGGACCCGCTCCGCTTGGCCCGCGACGTCGCGCAGCGTCAGGCACAGCCCGCACAGGTGCGCCTGCCAGCGGGAGTGCAGCTCTGGACCCAGGTGTGAGTGGCAGGGCCGGGGCCGCACGATCCCTCTCATGCGGCCCGCCTACCCCCCTTCGGATCGGTCATCCCCAGGTCACGAGCAGCGCCGGCCGGTCGCGGCCGGACGGCAGGTCGCAGCAGTTGTGCGGGGGGACATCGCAACCTGCGTTGACAGACTCGCCTACGCCGACTCAAGCGACCTGGCAGCGTCTCGCGTGATCCGGGAGATGCCACCGCGGGTGGCGTGACGACTGGCCCGCAGGTTCCCGTCGGCGTGCTCCTGAACGGCGCGGACTAGCACGGCGTACTCCAGACCCAGCGCGGTCACCACGGCCAGGGCCTTGGGTTGCGGGCCGTACGCGCCCCGGGACCCACTTGCCGAAGCAAGCCGGCCGACCGGGCCTGGCAGATCCAGCCCTCAGCGGTGGACCTGGCCCAGCACGGCGGTGGACAGCCCGGAGCTCATCAGCCTGCGCACCCCGTACGAGTCAATGGTCATCTCGAGCACCTCCGCCCGCACGATAGACGGGAGCCAGGCAGAGCTGAAGGTCCCAAGACCGATGTCCAGGACGCCTGTCGCTGATCCGCGACTACCGCAACTTAGCGAACGGCGTCGCGCGGGCGCCGCCGCACGCCCGCACGACCTCTGGGGCCCGTCTCTGCCTCCTGGGTGGAGGCGGACCAAGCGGCCTTCCTTGCGTTCGGCCCAGCCCGGCCCTCCCGAAGCGCACCCTCGCACCGGGTTCAGGTACGTAGTGTGCTGGAAGCGGCCTGGACGTCGGCTGCGACTAGTGGTGCGGACTGTCTGCGGATTGAGCAGGGCCTGTAGGCCCCTGACCTGGGAGAACGTGCGTCTTGGACAAGCAGCAGGAGTTCGTGCTCCGCACGCTCGAAGAGCGCGACATCCGGTTCGTGAGGCTGTGGTTCACCGACGTGCTCGGGACCCTCAAGTCGGTCGCCATCGCGCCGGCTGAGCTCGAAGGCGCGTTCGCCGAGGGGATCGGCTTCGACGGCAGCGCCATCGAGGGCTTCTCCCGGGTGCACGAGAGCGACATGCTGGCCAAGCCCGACCCCGCGACCTTCCAGGTCCTCCCCTGGCGCAGTGAGAACTCCGAAGGGGTCGGGACGGCGCGCATGTTCTGCGACATCGCCATGCCGGACGGCGCACCGTCGTGGGCCGATCCGAGGCACGTCCTGCGGCGTGCGCTGAGCAAGGCCGGCGATGCCGGCTTCACCTTCTACACCCATCCCGAGATCGAGTTCTTCCTGCTCAAGGGGCAGCCGGGTCCCGGCGAGAAGCCCGTGCCGGTCGACGCCGCCGGCTACTTCGACCTGACGCCGCACGGGGTGAGCCAGGACTTCCGCCGTGACGCCATCACCATGCTGGAACGCATGGGCATCTCGGTCGAGTTCAGCCATCACGAGGTCGCACCCGGCCAGCAGGAGATCGACCTGCGCTACGCCGACGCACTCTCGACGGCTGACAACATCCTCACGACGCGGCACGTGATCAAGGAGGTGGCGCTGAGCCAGGGCGTCTACGCGACGTTCATGCCGAAGCCGTTCAGCGACCAGCCCGGCAGCGGCATGCACACCCACCTGTCGCTGTTCGAGGGCGACACGAACGCCTTCCACGACGGGAACGACCCGTTGCACCTGTCGACGGTCGCGAAGCACTTCATCGCCGGTCTGCTCAAGCACGCCGCGGAGATCACTGCGGTCACCAACCAGTACGTCAACTCCTACAAGCGCCTGGTCAGCGGGGGAGAGGCCCCGCCCTACGTGTGCTGGGGCTCCAACAACCGCAGCGCACTGGTGCGGGTGCCGATGTACAAGCCGCGCAAGAGCGGGTCGACCCGCATCGAGGTCCGCAGCCCGGACAGCGCCGCGAACCCCTACCTGTGCTTCGCGGTGCTGCTGGCGGCCGGGCTCAAGGGCGTGGAGGAGGAGTACGAGCTGCCGCCCGGCGCCGAGGACGACGTCTGGACGCTGACCGAGCCGGAGCGCCGCGCCATGGGCATGACGCCCCTGCCGGGCAGTCTCGCCGAGGCGATCAACGTCATGGAGCGCAGCGAGCTGGTGGCCGAGACGCTGGGCGAGCAGGTCTTCGACTTCTTCCTGCGCAACAAGCGGGCCGAGTGGCAGGCCTACCGCAGCGAGGTCACCCCCTTCGAGCTCGGCCGCTACCTGCCGGTGCTGTGACGACCCCTCCGGCGGCGCCGCGGGCGCTCGTGCTCACGCACTCGGCTGCCGAGGGACCCGGCACGCTGGCCGAGTGGCTCCCCGCCGCGGGCCTGGACCTCGAGATCGTCGCCCTCTGGGACGCCGAACCGCTCCCCGAGCTGGGGGCGTACGCCGCGCTCGTCGTCATGGGCGGTCCTCAGCAGGCCTACGACGACGGCTCGGCTCCGTGGCTGCGGGCGGTCAAGGGGCTGCTGCGCGAGGCCGTGCGCGACGAGGTGCCGACCCTCGGGATCTGCCTGGGCGCACAGCTGCTGGCTGAGGCCTGCGGCGGCCGGGTCGAGAAGGGGGCCGAGGGCGTCGAGGCGGGCGCGCGACTGGTGGCCAAGCGGGACGCCTCCTGGGACGACGAGCTGTTCGCAGACGTGCCGTTCACCCCGACGGTGGTCCAGTGGCACGAGGACGCCGTGGTCGACCTTCCGCCCGGAGCTGTGCTGCTGGCCTCGAGCCCGCGCTACGCCAACCAGGCCTTCCGGGTCGGGACCCGGGCCTGGGGGCTGCAGTTCCACATCGAGACGCCCCCGCAGATGGTCCGGCGCTGGGGTGTCGAGCTGGCCGGCCCCGTCCTGGCCGCCGGGCTCGACCCGGTAGCGCTGGCCGAGCGGGCGGTGGACGAGCTGCCCGAGGTCGAGGCCTGCTGGCGGCCGTTCGTCGAGGGCTTCGCAGCGGTCGCCCAGGGGCGCGGCCGCAAGGTCCTGCCGCTGGTCGCTGCGCCGACGGACCCCTGAGCGGTCCCGTGCTGCGCGAGGTCGAGTTCGACGAGCCCGAGGCGGCCCGGTTGTCTGAGGCCATGGCGGCCGAGATGGCCGCTCGGTACGGCGGGGGCGGGGCCAGTCCTGCGTCTGCGTCGCTGTTCTCGACCCCACCCGGGGTCTTCCTCGTCGCGGAGCTCGAGGGCCGGTCCGTGGGCTGCGGCGGGCTGTGCCTGCTCGAGGCCGGGGTCGGCGAGGTCAAGCGCATGTACGTCGAGCCCGAGGCGCGTGGTCGGGGAGTGGCTCGCGCTCTGCTCCGGGCGCTCGTGGCGCACGCGCGCGGAACCGGGCTCGTCCGGGTCCAACTGGAGACGGGTACCGAGCAGCCGGAGTCGGTCGCGTTGTACCGCAGTGAGGGCTTCACGCCGATCCCCGCCTACGGGCACTACCGGGCCGACCCGCGATCTCTCTGCTTCGCCCTGGACCTGACGTGACCGCCTTCGGCGCTCGCAGCAGCGGAACAGGCCTGCTCGTACGAACCGGGTTCCGCGATCTTGCCGGCAGTGTGGACGCCCTGCACGAGGCCGGGCTCTGGGACGACCGGGGGCCGGTCGACGTGGCCGCCGGTGAGGTGGTGCAGGCCGCCGCTGAGGCGTCCGACCCCGACCTCGCCGTGCAGTCGCTGGCGCGCCTGATGGCGGTCGCCGAGGACGCGCCCGCCCTTCGCGCCGCACTCGGCCTGTCGGGTGCCAGCGCGAGCAACGGGTTCCGGAGACGGCTGTTCGCAGTGCTGGGCACGAGCGTCGCACTCGGGGACCACCTCGTCACGACACCTGCCGACTGGCGGGTGCTGCTCGACGACGAGCTGGTCGCGTCGCGTCCGAGCCGCTACGGCCTCGAGACCGAGATGCTCGCAGCCGTCGGCGTTCCCCTCGGTGGTGAGCCGGTCACGGGTACGTCCGGCGCGCGCGCGGCCGTCACCGGCCAGGCGGCGGTCAGCGCGATGCGCTTGGCCTACCGCAGGTGCCTGCTCCGGCTCGCTGCCCGTGACCTTTCCGGCAGCGTGGCGGTCGAGGAGGTCGCCGGCGAACTCGCCGACCTGGCCGGAGCGACGCTCTCAGCAGCCCTGTCGGTCGCGCTCGCGACGACGCCCGAGGGCGCGGCCCCCTGCCGGCTGGCCGTCGTCGCCATGGGCAAGTCCGGCGGTCGCGAGCTCAACTACGTCAGCGACGTGGACGTCGTGTTCGTCGCGGAGCCGGTCGACGGCGACGAGCAGGAGCGCGCAGCCGACAGCGACGCGGCCCTGAAGACGGCGACCCGGCTGGCCAGCGAGATGATGCGGGTGTGCGCCGAGGTCGCGTGGCCCGTCGACGCCGGCCTTCGTCCCGAGGGCGGGTCCGGGCCACTCGTACGCACCCTGGCCAGCCACGCCGCCTACTACCGCCGGTGGGCCAAGACGTGGGAGTTCCAGGCCCTGCTGAAGGCCAGGCCCATCGCGGGCGACCTCGCCCTCGGGCGGGACTACGTCCACCTCACGGGTGAGCTGGTGTGGAAGGCCGGTGAGCGCCAGGACTTCGTCGAGGACGTCCAGGCCATGCGCCGCAGGGTGGAGGCGAGCGTGCGGGGCGATCGGGCAGACCGCGAGGTCAAGCTCGGGCCCGGCGGCTTGCGCGACATCGAGTTCGCCGTGCAGCTGCTCCAGCTCGTCCACGGACGCACGGACGACTCCGTGCGCAGTGGGACGACGCTCGTCGCTCTCGACCAGCTCGCCGCTGGTGGCTACGTCGGCAGGGAGGACGCCCGCCACCTGTCCGAGGCCTACCGGTGGCTGCGGACCGTCGAGCACCGGCTCCAGCTGCACCGGTTGCGACGGACCCACCTGCTGCCCGCGGCCGACGACGAGGAGGGCTTGCTGCGGGTCGCCCGCGCCATGGGCTACCGCGCTGATGCCGTCTCGACCTTCCGTCGCGAGCGGGCGGGCTACGTGCGCGAGGTGAGGCGGCTGCACGAGAAGCTCTTCTACCGGCCGCTGCTGTCTGCGGTCGCGCGGCTCCCCACGCAGGACGCGCGGCTCGCCCCCGCCGCGGCGCGAGCTCGTCTGGAAGCTCTGGGGTTCGCCGAGCCGGCGGTCGCCCTGCGCCACCTTGAGGCCCTGACCGAGGGGGTCTCCCGCCGCGCGGCCATCCAGCAGACGCTGCTGCCCGCCATGCTCGGGTGGTTCGCTGACGCCGCCGATCCCGATGCCGGGCTGCTCGCCTTCCGCCAGGTGTCAGACCGGCTGGGCTCGACGCCGTGGTACCTGCGGCTGCTGCGCGACGAGGGCGAGGCCGCCGAGCGGCTGGCCCACCTGCTGGGCTCCTCCCGGTTCGTGACCGACCTGCTCGGACGAGCCCCTGAGGGCATCCGGCTGCTCGCCTCGGACGAGCTGCTGGCCCCGCGGTCGGCCGCGGTGCTCGAGAGCGCGTTCGTGTCCACCGTGCGCCGCCGCGACGACTGGGAGGCCGCGGTCCTCGCCGTACGCGGCCTGCGCCGCGAGGAGATGCTCCGCGTCGCCTGCGCCGACCTGCTCGGGCTGCTCGACCAGGTGCAGGTCGGCCGGGCCCTGTCCGACGTCGCCGCCGCGGTGCTCGCGGGAGCGCTCGCGACCGCCACCCGCAAGGTCGAGACCGAGCGTCGCGGCCCCCTGCCGATCCGCCTGGCCATCCTGGCCATGGGCCGCCTCGGCGGAGGGGAGCAGGGCTACGGCAGCGACGCCGACGTGCTGTTCCTGCACGAGGCCCTCCCCGGGACGGCCGACGGCGAGGCAGCGGGCATCGCGCACGACGTGGCGTCCGAGGTGCGCCGCCTGCTGGCGCTGCCAGCCGCCGACCCGCCGCTCGAGGTCGACGCCGATCTGCGCCCCGAGGGCAAGCAGGGGCCGCTGAGCCGCAGCCTGGCCTCCTACACGGCCTACTACGCGCGCTGGTCCCACGTGTGGGAGGCGCAGGCGCTGCTGCGGGCCGCTCCGCTCGCCGGGGACCCGGACCTGAGTGCTGCGTTCCTGCGCAGCATCGCACCGGTCCGCTTCCCCGAGGGGGGCCTGGCAGAGGCCCAGGTGATCGAGATCCGCCGGATCAAGGCGCGCATGGAGGCCGAGCGCCTGCCGCGCGGGGTTGACCCGAAGCTGGTCCCGAAGCTCGGCCCCGGTGGCCTCGCCGACGTCGAGTGGGTCGTGCAGCTGCACCAGCTGCAGCACGCTGCGCGGGTCCCGTCCCTGCAGACCCCGTCAACCCTGCCGGCACTGCGTGCGGCCCGGGACGCCGGCTTGATCGACGCTGACGACAGCGACGTGCTCGAGGCTGCCTGGTCCCTGGCCTCGCACGTGCGCAACGCCCTGGTGCTGGTCCGGGGGAAGGCCGCTGTCAGCCTGCCGTCCAGCGGTCGGGAGCTCGACGGGGTGGCGAGGGCGCTCGGCTACCCTGCGGGCTCGCAGGGAGACTTCCTGGACGACTACCGGCGGGCCACCCGTCGCGCCAGGACCGTCGTCGAGAGGGTGTTCTACAGATGACAGACGGCACGGGCAACGGCACGAGCGGGGGCAGCAGCGGGGCCACAATCGGCCAGCCGGAGGTGCGGACCGTCGTCGCCGGCTCGACGGCGTTCCTCCTGCGGGAGCACACCGCAGCTCCTGAGGGGTCCACGCCGGTCCTGCTGCTCCACGGCGTGCCTGAGACCTCGTCGGCGTGGCGTGACGTCGCACCGGCTCTCGCCGGTGCGCGGCGCGTCCTCGCCCCGGACCTGCCGGGGCTGGGCGGATCCACCTACCCCGGTCCCTACGACGTCCCGTCCATGGTCGGGCAGCTCGTCGCCCTGATCGAGGCCGAGGTGCCTGGGGGCCGCGTCGACGTCGTCGGTCACGACTGGGGCGGCTCGCTGGCGCTCGGGCTCGCTGGTCTTCGCCCGGACCTCGTCCGGCGGCTCGTCGTCGCCAACGCGCCCTACCGAACGGTGCCGCTGCTGCGGGCGCCGCACATCCCCCTGTTCGCCCTGCCGGTAGCGCCCGAGCTGCTGTTCCGCCTCGGCGGCCGAAGGATCGTCGAGGCGATGATGTCGATCGGGTGGAAGTCGACGCCCCCCCTCGACGCCGAGCGCCGCTCGGAGTACACCGCAGCCTACAGCCAGCCGACGCAGGTCGCCGCGATGCTCGGCCTCTACCGCGCTGCGGCGCGTCCGCGCTTCGCCGCCCTCGTGCGCCGGCGCCCCGGTCCCGGAGCCCCTCGGATCCGGGCCGAGAAGGCCCTCGTGCTCTGGGGGGCGGCCGACCCGGTCCTGCCGATCGGCATCGGCGAGGGCGTGGTCAGCGACCTCGGCGCCGACTGCGTCATGGTGACGGTGCCGGGGGCCGGTCACTTCGTGGTCGAGGAGGCCCCTGAGGTGGTCGTAAGCGTCCTGCAGGACTTCCTGGCCGACGAGGCGACCCCGGAGCAGCCGGAGGCCGCGGCCCCGCCCGAGAAGCCCGGCAAGGCGTCCACCCCCATCGAGGCCCCACCCGCCCCGCCGCCGGGCGACGTCGTGGCGCCCGGTCAGGCCTGAGCCGCGGCCTCCTCCGGGGTCGCCGCGACTGCGGGGCGGAGCAGGGCGAGGCTGAGGATCACGGCGCTCGGGACGAAGGCGAGCCCCGCGAACTTCGCAGGCAGGGTGTAGATGACCAGCAGCCACTGCACGAGGCAGGCGGCCTGCAGCCCTCGTCGGTCGCCGCGCGCGTAGAGCAGCACGAGGGCCGCGACGAGCACGAGCGCCGGGACCCCGACGACGAAGTACTCGAAGGGCCGGTCTGGGGGGAACAGCTCGAGCAGGAAGGCCCCGCCCAGGTGGAGCCCGAGTGCCACCAGGACGAGCGCAGCGTCGATCAGAGTGGAACGGGCAGGCTTTCCGCGGCCGGTCATGAGGCCATTGTGACCCCCCGCGTCCTCCCTACGTCGACTTCGACAGGTGTCGCGCGATGACCAGGCGCTGGATCTGGTTCGTGCCCTCGAAGATCTGCATGACCTTGGCCTCACGCATGTAGCGCTCAACCGGGAAGTCCCGCGTGTAGCCGTAGCCTCCGAGCACCTGCACGGCGTCGGTCGTCACCTTCATCGCCGCGTCCGAGGCGACGAGCTTGGCGATGCTGGCCTCACGGGCGTAGGGCATCCCGGCGTCACGCCGGCGGGCCGCGTCGAGGTAGCTCGCCCGCGACGACTGGACGGCAGCGGCCATGTCGGCCAGCAGGAACCCGAGTCCCTGGTGCTCCAGGATCGGTTTGCCGAAGGTCTGACGCTCGCGGGCGTACGCCACCGCGTCGTCGAGCGCTCCCTGCGCGAGCCCGGTCGCGATCGCGGCGATGCCCAGTCGGCCTCCGTCGAGGGCGGCGAGCGCGATCGGGAGCCCCTGTCCCGGCTCGCCGATCAGCCGGTCGGCGTCCACCGGCACGGAGTCGAACCGCATCGTCGCCGTCGTCGAGCCGGTGAGGCCCATCTTGTCCTCCGGCCGGTCCGCGGTCAGCCCAGGGCTGTCGGCGGGGACCAGGAAGCACGAGATGCCCCCTGAGCGCGCCTCACTCGTGCGCGCCATCGTCGTGTAGAAGTCGGCGTGTCCGCCGTGCGTCACCCAGGCCTTGGTCCCGGACAGCACGTAGTCGGAGTCCGTGGCCACCGCGGCGGTGCGCATGGCTGCGGGGTCCGAACCCGCATCGGGCTCCGAGAGGCAGTAGGCCCCGAGCAGCTCGCCGGCGAGCATCTCCGGCAGCCACTTCTCCTGCTGCCGGGCGTTGCCGTACGCCGCCAGTGGGAAGCAGGTCAGGGCGTGCACGCTCACCCCGACGGCCACGCTCGCCCACCGGGCGCCGAGCTCCTCGAGGACCTGCAGCCACACCTCGTACGGCTGGCCGCCCCCGCCCTGCTCCTCGGGGTAGGGCAGCCCGAGGACCCCGGCGCGACCGAGGACGCGGAAGACCTCGCGCGGGAAGCGCTCGGCCCGCTCGTGCTCGGCGGCGATCGGCGCGAGCTCGCGGTCGGCGAGGTCGCGCACGAGGTCGAGCAGCTCATGGGCCTCGGGCGTCGGGAGGAGCCGGGAGACGGTCACACTCCTCACCGTAGGCCGATCCGGTCAGGCCCGCCGCCCGCGGGGCAGCCAGCCCCCGCTAGGGTCCCCCGGGTGTCAGCACCTCGATGGTTCTCGGGTCGGCGCGCCGCGATCGTGGCAGTGCTGCTGCTCCTCGCGATCGTCGCCGGTGTGATCGTCGTGGTACAGCAGCGCCGGGCGCAGGAGCGCCAGCTGGACGCTCGAGCTCGCGAGGCAGCGCAGGCCTTCGCCACGGCTGCGGGCAAACGCGATCTCGCGGCCGGACCCGTGGCGGACGCGCCTGCCGTGCAGGTCGAGTACGCCGCGATCACGGCCGGTCTCGGCAGCGTGGCGCCGGTGGTCGAGGTCCTCGCCGTGCGCCGGACCGAGCTCACCGGGGCCGCCGAGCTGCGGTGGACCTGGCCCTTCGGCCCGCAGGGCTGGACCTACACGACGTCGTTGCCGCTGTCCGGTGTCGGAGACGCTGCCTGGTCGGCCCGCTGGGCTCCGGACGTCCTGCACCCGGACCTCGTCTCCGGGGACGCCCTGTCGGCCAAGCGGGCACCGGCGCCCCGTTCCGACCTGCTCGGTCGCGACGGCGCGCCGCTCGTCAGCGCCGCCCCCGTCGTCGAGGTCGGCGTCCAGCCGTCGCGCGCCACCGACCCGGCCGGCTTGTCCCGCACCCTGGGGGAGCTGCTCGACGTGGACGCTGCGGCCCTCGAGAAGCGCATCCGGGCCGCGTCCCCGGACGCCTTCGTCTCGGTCCTGTTCCTGCGGCGCAGCGAGTACGACCTGATCAGCGCCCAGCTCAAGCCCCTGCCGGGCACGGTCTTCCGGGAGTCCACCCGCCCTCTTGCGCCGACCCGGTCCTTCGCGCGGGCACTGATCGGGACGTCGGGTCCAGCCACCGCCGAGCTCGTCGAGCAGTCCAAGGGGCGCCTGGCGGCCGGCGACGTAGCTGGCCTGTCCGGTCTCCAGCGCGCCTACGACGACCGGCTGGGCGGCAAGGCCGGGGTGAAGGTCGAGAAGGTCAACGCCGCGGCCCGGAGCGAGCTGTTCGCCGTCGCACCCTCTGCCGGGGAGCCGGTGCAGGTCACCCTCGCCGACGACGTGCAGGTCGCCGCCGATGCGGCGCTGGCAAGCACCGTCGGCGACGCCAACGCCGCGATGGTGGCCGTCGACGTCGCGACGGGTGACGTGCTCGCGGTGGCGAACACCCCTGCCACGGGTGGCGACCGGGCGACAACGGGTCAGTACGCGCCCGGCTCGACCTTCAAGCCGGTGACCACCCTGGCACTGCTCGGCACCGGGTTGCGTCCGGACGAGGTCGTGACCTGCCCCCCCACGGCGTCCGCCGACGGCCGCGCTTTTCGCAACTTCGAGGGCGGCGTACTCGGGTCGGTGCCGTTCCGGACCGCCTTCGCCCAGTCGTGCAACACCGCCTTCGTCGGTCTGGCCGATCGGTTGGAGCCGCCCGCCCTGCCGGCTGCGGCCTCCTCGCTCGGGCTCGGCGTCCCCTGGCAGGTCGGCACGGACGTCTTCGCGGGAAGCGTGCCCGTCCCGGCCTCGCCGGTTGACCGGGCCGCGTCCACGATCGGCCAGGGCAAGATCCTCGCCAGCCCGGCGGCAATGGCCCAAGTCGTCGCGACGATCGCTCGAGGGTCGTGGAAGGCCCCGCGGCTCGTCGTCCAGCCCGTGCCCGGAGGCGCCGCCCCCGTCGCGCCACCGGCGGCGGATCCGGCCGCGCTCGCGACTGTGCGGGAGCTGATGCGCCAGGTCGTCGTGGACGGCACCGCGAGCGCTCTGGGTGACGTGCCGGGGGGTCCGGTGCACGCCAAGACGGGCACCGCCGAGTTCGGCACCGACTCGCCCCCCAAGACCCACGCCTGGGTCGTCGGCTTCCAAGGCGGTCTCGCCTTCGCCGTTCTCGTGGAGGGTGGCTCGAGTGGGGGAGCCGTGGCGGTGCCCGTCGCTGAGGCCTTCCTGCGGGGGCTCCCCGCCACCGCGCGTACGGCTCCGGTGAGCTGACGACGGTCGAGCGTCGTCAGCTGCTCGTCGCCTGACCCGCCCCCCGGGCCCGCTCGTGCTCGTGCCGCAGTCAGCACTCCCCATCGCGGGTGGATGCACCACAGGTCAACTTTCGGCTCGTGAACGCCCTGAGGTGCACCACCTCCTTGGAGCGCTCGTTCCCTCAGCGGAGTTGTCCACAGAGCCTGGCTGTCTCGCCGTGAGTGGGGATGATTGGCAGGCTTCAGGAGTGGCCGTCGTCACTGGGGCCCCATGCCAGCCAGAACCGGACATGGGAGCCTGCTACCCACAGCTGGTGCCGTGGGACGAGGAACGGCAGGGATGAAGATGGTGGTGCTCTCCCGCCCGGTCTGGCTCGAATAACGGCCGGCGCGAACCAGCTGCCTTCTAGGTGATCTGTCGGCCGGGCGGGAGACACCTGGCGCGAACAGCTTTGGCGGAAGTGACCTCGTAAGGAGCCTGCGCCAACAGGCCCCGTCCCTGTCCTGTCCGACCGCCGTCGCACCGCGCCTGCCCTCAATCCGCGCAACGGCCCAAGGACAGACATGACCACGATGACATCCCCGCGCCCGCTCGTCAC